>VYMC01000222.1_pt1 | contig 12814 bp, 15 predicted proteins | sample 5115301 | NCBI WGS metagenome assembly VYMC01 (sample SAMN12291802, study PRJNA351875) | freshwater metagenome | isolation source: freshwater lake | place: USA: Michigan, Wintergreen Lake | collected 2013-08-08 | reverse complement strand
TACTTATTTAAGGTAGGATTGAATTTCAAAATGATTTATTGTTTTTTGTCAGTTACATAATTGAACTGAGTAAATTTATTCTTACGTAGCACATCCATAGCATCAGCAACCCATTTGAAACGAATATTTTGGTCTGAATCAATAGCAAATTTAGTGCTTTTAGGAGCATAAACTTTTGCTTGTTTGATTAACTCAGCAAGTCCATCAATAGTTACTTTCAATTGAGCTTTGCTCTTATCTACATTTGTAAGGGTAGCAGAACTTTTGATTTTACCCCAAGATGCCTCATCAGTCATTTCAAAGTAATATGAAGTATCTTTCATTGTTGAATCAGCAAATGCAATCTTTATTACAGCCAAATCTTTTTCAGGTAATTTAGAAGTATCCGCTGAAGCTTTAGGTCTTTGAATGATAAATTTCTGCTCACTTTCAGCTTCGGATTTAAACTTGGCTGTAAACATAAAGAATGTAAGTAATAAGAAAGTAATATCAACCAAAGGAGTCATGTCTATTACGAAGCCGACTCGTTTCTTTTTAACTTTAGACATATAGGTCGTTAACTCCTAAAAAAGAATTACTTTTTAATTCTTGTTGTGAAAATTTGCATAACAGATAAAATTGCTTCATCAATAGTATATACGAAAGCATCTACTATAGATGTAAAGAAATTATATGCAAGAATACAAACGATAGCTCCTATAAGACCACCAGCAGTATTGTAAAGTGCTTCAGAAATACCTAGAGAAAGCTGTGTAGCAGATACGGTTCCACTTAATGCAAGAGCTTGGAATGCTCTAATCATACCAAGTGTTGTACCTAATAGCCCAACCATCGTTGCAACAGAAGCAATAGTAGATAGTATTACTAAGTTTTTCTCTAAAAGTGGAGTTTCTAGATTTAATGATTCATCAATAGAACGCTGTATTTCAGATAATTTTTGCGAATCATTGAATTGTGAATCCCCTTCTACTTCCCTATAACGGGCAATAGCTGCACGTAAAACGTTAGCTAAGCTACCTCTCTGTTCATCACAAGCAGATAGTGCTTCATCAAATTTACCTTGTGCTAAAAGCTCCTCAACTTCTTTAGAAAATAAAGCTGCACTTCTTTTTCCTTTAGCTTTAGTAATAGTAAGTCCTCTTTCAATAGTGTAAGTAACTGATAGCAAGATGAATGAAATCAAAAGCCCAACTAATGGACCACCTGTATATATTGTTGCAAGAACATTACCTGGTTTTGGTTCATGTCTTTCTTTATCGTTAAATCCACTTGGATTTCCCATTACCAACTCATAAAAAGAGAAGGAAACTATTAATGAAACAATTATGATGATTGTGTTGAACGCACTTCTCATAAAACTCCTATTAAATTTTAAATATTAATGATTTTGATTGCTTCTTCATTGTTAGCAGCCATTTTGAAAATAGTGTTTAGCTTTGTAATTGTAAAAATATTTTCCAATTGTTTGCCAACTCCCGCTAATATTATCTTTGAATTTACCCTTGTGGCATTATTATGTGCATTTATAAGCACACCCAATGCAGTAGAGTTTAGATATGTAGCTTTTTCCAAATTTAGCACTATCGCTTTTGAATTATCTTTATTGAAAATCTCAGCAATTGCAGATTTAAGATAATCTGTTTCTTGCCCTCCGATAAACTGACCCTTTAAATCGAATATTACATACTTATCTAATTCTTCAATTAATATTTGGGACATTCTTTAGTACTGATTTCCAATTTTTCTTACGAAACTTCACAAAGTTATAGGATTTTTATCAAATAACTCTAACGAATTTTTCAATAGAGGTTACTTCAAGAAAATTAACTTAATCTTAACATTTGATAACAACGCTTACGTTTTTATTTTACAACGTATCCGATATATTGTCATTGTAAACTAATTTACCTTTCAAGTATCTTTTATTTTTGTTGAAATCTTCTAAAATTTCAGTTTTGTAATTTCTCTTATCAAATAACACATCAATTGATTGATAAGTTTCACTTCCTAGCTCAAAATAAAACTTAGAACTACTATCTTTTAAAATTTGTGGCAATATTGAAGCAAATCTTTTATAGAATTTAAGCCCATCTTCATAGTCAGTTAATGCAATTTCTGGTTCAAAGGATAACTCAGGTTTTAATTCTAATTTCTCTTTATTAGATACATAAGGAGGATTGGAAACAATTATATCATACTTTCTTTTAGGAACAGAATTTAAAATATCAGTCAAATGGAACTTAACATTATTAACAGAAAGATTTATTGCGTTTTCTTTAGCTAATTCTAATGCTTTATCTGAAATATCAAGTCCGATAACTTTAGCATTAATAAAATGCTTCGATAAAGTGATAGCTATACACCCACTACCTGTACCAATATCAAGAATACTTAACTCTTTATTTTTTAATTCTTTATTATCATTAATTATGAATTCAACTAATTCTTCAGTTTCAGGTCTCGGTATTAGAGCTGACTCATTAATTTTGAACTCAAATCCATGAAAATTGACTGAGCCTAATAGATATTGAAGTGGATAATGCTCTACTCTCTTTTTAATTAACTCTTTCAATACCTTAAGTTCTTCATCTACTAATGGCTTATCAAAATGAGTATATAGAAAAAGCCTATCACATTTTAATACTTTACAAATTAAAAGCTCTATGTTTAATCTAGAGGATTCAATTCCCTTTTGATCAAGATAATTAGTGCCCCATTGGATTAGCTTAATTATATCCCAAGTTTTAGACATATTTATAACATATACTCTAAAAGAGCTTGTCTAATCTTAACTCCATTAGCTACTTGCTCATTAATAAGGTTTCTTTCACTTTGGAGATTATCTGCAATATCAATGTTGTAGTTAACAGGTCCTGGATGCATTAAGAATAATTCTTTGTTACGATTAAAATATTCTTGTTTAAATCCATAATATTTAAAGTATTCTGCTTTACTTGGTATTAAAGCGTCAGTCATTCTTTCTTGTTGTAATCGTAGGCACATTACTATATTACAGTTATCAATTACAGAATTAATATCACTATGTACTTTGAAACCGGTTAAATTCTTAGGAATTAGAGTTGAAGGGGCAAGTATTGAAACCTCAATACCAAATCTTTTCAAAAAATGTAAATTCGAATTTGCTACTCTACTATGCAGTAAATCTCCCACAATGCATAGTCTAATTTGGTTTAAATTATTGAAGTATTTTTTGATAGTGTATAAATCAAGTAAAGCTTGAGTTGGATGTTGATTCCTTCCATCACCAGCATTGATAGTAGTAATACCAGAAATCTTCTCAGCAAGTGTACTAGCTTGAGTTGATTTATGTCGTATTATTAATGCATCAATTCCAAAAGAAGCAAAAGTACTTATAGTATCTCTAAAAGTCTCCCCTTTTGATAAGCTTGAGGAGCTAGGATTGAAATCTAATACATTAATTCCTAAGTTTTTGGCAGCTAATTCAAACGATAATTTTGTTCGAGTAGAAGGCTCAAAAAATAATAGACCTAATGATTTTCGTATTTGCTTAGATTTAGGTAAATCTGCCAAATCAAAAACATCTTTGACTTGACTATCGGAAATATCAAATACTGAATGTAAAGATTTCATAGTTGCAAGATAATAAATAAAAAAGCTGCTCCCAAAAGAGAACAGCTTTCTTTAACAAGTAATACTAAAATTACTTATTTTTTCTTAGGTGCAGCTTTTTTAGCAGGAGCTTTTTTAGCACCAGTTGCGTTAACTGATTCTGCTAATGCTTTACCAGGTTTGAATTTTGCTACTTTTTTTGCAGCTATTGCAATAGCTTGACCAGTTTGTGGATTTTTACCATTTCTAGCAGCTCTGTTAGAAATAGAAAAAGTACCAAAACCGATTAAAGTAACACTACCGCCAGTAGTTAATTCGTTAGAAATTGCAGCGATAGTTGAGTTGATTGCTTTTTCAGCATCAACTTTAGTCAAACCAGAATTAGAAGCAACTGAGCTTACTAATTGTTGTTTGTTAAGTGGCATAAAATACCTCTAAGATAGTGTTGGAGAAAGGATTAATTAGTTACAGAGGTAAATTAAACATAATTATCATTAATGCAAGAAAAATTTTTCCAAAATCACTGCTATTTGCGGCTATAACTGTAAAAACTGATAGAAAACAGTTGTTTTGTTGAAAACTTTGTTTAGAATTTCTAATTTTTAACTTGAAAGTCAGCAATTTTATTGGCGGATAATTTATTTAATTTAATTCTGTTCTACTCCAAAGAGCTTGTAAATCAGGATTTTATTGGTGTGAAGGTATTCTAATAATGTATATACTGTAAATAATGTTAATAAATAATTTACTGTTGATAATAAGTATGATTTAAACAAAAGATTTTGAAACTCAATAGTTAAAAATTCTAAATTTGTAAAAAAAGTAACACTCATTATTATCGCAAAGTAAGAAAATTGTAGGAAAGTTTTTATTTTGGCATTGCTTGATGTTTTTATTGACATATTATGAGAATCAGCGAATAGTCTTAGAAAAGTTATTGTAAAATCTCTTAAAACTATAATTATAACCATCCAAAAAGGAATTACATCAATAAATACAAATGCAACAAAAGCTACTGTTGTAAGAATTTTATCAGCCAAAGGGTCAATAAATACACCCCATTTACTTTCAAGTTTATATTTTCTTGCAATAAGTCCATCAAAGTAGTCAGACAATGCCCCAACTAAAAATAGTAAACTTGCTAAAGAGTTTAAAGTTTTACTCTGTGAAAGAAACATCACCATGAATATTGGTGCTATCAAAATTCTAAAGAAAGAAATAATATTTGGAATACTGAATATCAAGCTTCAATCTCACTTGAAAACTTAAGTATTTCAATTATACTTTCTTCTTTTATAGAGGCCCCACCAATTAAAGCACCATTTACTTCAGGTAAAAATAGGATTTCCTTACCATTTTTCTCATTAAAACTACCGCCATATAATACAGGTACTGTAAGAGCTTCTTTAGAATAAATTGATATTAGATGATTTTTAATGAAAGAGTGAGTTTGATTGATTTCTAATAAAGTTGGAGTTAATCCAGTGCCTATTGCCCAAACTGGTTCGTAAGCAATGATAACTTTTTTCAAATCATTGGGTAAGATTCCATTCATCTCAGAATTAATTTGATTCGCTAAAACTATATTAGTTAATCCAGATTGTTTCTCTTGTAAAGTTTCACCTATGCAATAAACTGCAGTTAAATTGTTTGTAAGAACTTGTTTCAATTTTTTGGAAATTGTATCAGAACTTTCATTATAAATGACTCTTCTTTCTGAATGCCCTACAATAACGAATTTACAACCAACATCTGCAATCATTTCAGCTGATACTTCACCTGTAAATGCCCCACTTTGATTATCATTACAATTTTGTGCTCCAACTCTTACTTTAGTATCTTTTAAAATTGAATATGCCGAATAGATATTAGTAAAGGGTGGAGCAATAAGAACATCTACATCTTCAAAGTTATTACTATTAATTATTACTTTAATAGAGTTACAAAGTGATTCAGTCTTTGTAATATTAGTGTTCATCTTCCAATTTGAAGCTATTATTATTTTTTTCATTTTTGTTCTCCTGATACTCGAGTAAATCTATAGTTTTCCAAGTTTAAATCTGATTCAAATCCCCAACCACTTATTCTTTCAATTGAAGATGAATAAGTAACATATTTACTACTATTAATTTTTTGAGTTGATTGGTTCCAACTCAGCTCTGTGCCACTTAACTTTGCACCAGTACTATCTGAAAGAACAAATACTTTGCCATAAGCTATCATATTCCTTGTTTCATCATTAATTCTCACACTATCTGCAGTCATTATTGAAACTCTTTTTCCTGTAAATTTAGAAAAGAATTCAACTTTTACATTGCTATCGAGAAATGTTAGTTTTTGATTGGAATACATCCTTGCTCTAAAAGAGCTTAATTTTGCCTTTGTATAATTAGAATCAATAAAATAGGTTGTAAAGTTATAACTTATTTGATCTGCACCTTTTGTATCATCTTTTATTGGTGCTTGTTTATTTTCTTCTTCACAAGAAGAAAATATAAATAGGGCTACTAATGCAAGTAAAAGAAATTTCAAATGTTGAAATTGAATTTAATTCAAAATCAAATTTAATAATAAGGATAAACTTTTTAGCGAGAATTATTAAATTCTTACTATTTATTCGTATCTAAGTGCATCTATAGGGTCAAGATTAGAAGCTTTTCTTGCAGGATAATATCCAGAAACAACTCCAAGTATTGTACATATAACTATCGAACCAATGACCCAATTGTATGGTATAGCAAAAGCAAAATTCATTATTGTACTGAGTAAGAAGCCAAAGCCAAGACCTAAGATAATTCCAATTACTCCCCCAATTACACTTATAGTAATAGATTCAACTATAAATTGTAATAACACCCACCTTCTTGTAGCACCTACAGCTTTTCGAATTCCAATTTCTTTTGTTCTTTCTTTAACTGCAACAAGCATAATATTCATAATTCCAACTCCAGCTGCAAGAATTGAAATTATCCCGCAAACAACCCCAAATATTACTAAATATCCAGTAAAAGAAGCAAACTGATTTGAAAGTGATTCACTTGTTTCAACTTCAAAATTATTATCATTTCCAGGTTTTACATTCCTAATAGACCTTAGAATACCAATAGCTTCATCTTTAGTTTTATTACTTGTTTCTTTAGACTGAGCTTTTATAGATAAAACCAAGCTTTCATATTCAGAAGAATAATATTTAAGATAAGTAGTAACCGGTATTATAGCTACATTATCTTCACTTCTACCCATCATTGCTCCCTTTGGAACTAATGTACCAATAACAGTAAACTGCTGGTTATTTATCTTAACTTGTTTACCTAATGGGTTTTCTTTATTCTTAAACAATTTCACAATTATATCTTTACCAATTACTACAACATTAGATTTAGAAACATTATCTAATTCATTGACTGCTCTACCTGTCTCTATTTTTAAATTATTATTCTTAAAATGAAACTCATCTCCACCAACTAAGTAAACATCTGGATCGGTTTTATCCTTTATGTACTGAACAGTAAAGCCAACAGATTGAATAACAGGGCTTATCTCATCTGTTAGTTTCATTCTTCTTTTCAATTCTTTAAATTGGCGATAATCAATATTTTTCCTATTTCTATATTTCCACATACTTTCATCATCACCACCCATTTGCATTGAAGGCATCTTGTTGATAATGAATGTATTTTCACCTAGTTCGGAAAGTTTGCCATCAATAGTATTATTAAGTGAGCTTACTAAAGCCCCTACTCCAACTATTGAAAATACACCAATAGCAACAGAAAGCAAAGTAAGGAAGCTACGAAGTTTATTTTCTTTTATAGATTGAAGAGATTGTAAAATTGTTTCAATTATATTCATATCAACTACTCGTATCTCAAAGAATCAACTGGATGCATTTTAGATGCTTTTATTGCAGGTATAAATCCTGCAATTAGACCAACAAATATAGAAGTGAGACTTGCTATTACTATGAGTCTAATAGGTAGATATGGACTTAGGAATGAAAAGTCAGGATAATTACTAATTATAGCATAATAAGCACCAAAAGTCAGAATATTACAAAATATCAAAGCCATTATAGAACCTAATAAGCACAATACAGCTGATTCAACAATAAATTGGGTTAAAATTGTAAAACCCTTTGCACCTATTGCCTTTCGTATTCCAATCTCTTTAGTCCTTTCTACAACAGAAACAAACATTATATTCATTATACCTATTATACCGACCAAGAATGAAAGTAAAGTCATTCCAATTCCTATACTATAGACTATTGTTTTAAAATCCTTCATAGTTGCTTCAAATGCTTTTGCTTCATTAATTGCGAAATCATTTTTCTGATTTGGTGCAAGTCTTCTTGCCATTCTGAAATAACCTACTGCTTCATCTCTTACTTTATCTAAATTTTCTGAACCACCTGCTTTAATTGCGATAGACATTTCATTCCAATTTTTCCCATAAATAGCAGAAAATCTTTTAGTTGGAATATAACATTCATTATCTATATAATTGAACATCACTGTTCCTCTTTGCTTTATAACACCTATAATTGTGAATTTGTGTCCCTTAATTTTAACACTTTTTCCAATTGGATCTTCATCTTTAAAGACATTTTTCTTTACGTTATGACCTATTACAATTACATTACTACCAAAATTATCTTCAGACTCATTGAAAAATCTACCTTTTTCAATATTACCTGGAGGAGCCAAGGCAATCTCATAAGTAGAACCAGTAACTGCTATACTTTTAAAAAATTTACCCTCATAAGTTAATGTACCTCCCCAATCACTCAAGACAGGTGCTATCATTTCAGGGCTTTTCATTTTAGATTTTAAATACTCTACGTAATCTAATTTTAGATTTTTCCTATTACGAGTTTCTTTCCAATTTGTACCACCTGACCAGTCATATTTATCAATATAAAGCATATCTTGACCTACTATTTGCCAGGTTTTATTTAGAGCGCCATCAAGTCCTTCAATTAACCAACCCATGAGAATTACAATTGAGATACCAATTACTACTCCAAGAGATGCTAGAAAAGATCTAATTTTATTTGATTTAAGTGCCTCTAATGCAATTATAATTGATTCATATATTTCAAAGAGAAGTAATTTCATTATTATTCTTCAAATTTTATATAATGAGGATTGACTTCATCTTTTTCTACTAAACCATCTTTAATTCTGATAATTCTATGTGCATATTTGGCGATATCCTCTTCGTGAGTTACTAATATAATTGTATTTCCTTCTTTCCATAAGTGTGAGAAAAGACGCATAATATCATAACCAGTTTTTGAATCTAAATTTCCAGTAGGTTCATCAGCCAGTATGATAGATGGTTTAGTTACTAAAGCTCTAGCAATTGCTACTCTTTGCCTTTGACCACCAGAAAGTTCATTTGGTTTGTGGTGCATTCTTTCTTCAAGTCCTACATTTTTAATCTGCTGTAATGCCCTATCCATTCTTTCTTGTTTTTTTACTCCTGCATAAACTAATGGTAGCTCTACATTCTTTATAGCACTTGCACGCGGTAACAAGTTAAAAGTTTGGAAAACAAATCCAATTTGTTTATTTCTTATTTCGGCTAAATCATTATCTGTCATATCGTTAACATCAAATTCACCAAACAAATACTTACCTTTGCTTGGTGTGTCAAGGCAACCTAATATATTCATTAAAGTAGATTTACCTGAGCCAGAGGGACCCATAATAGCTACATATTCATTTTTATGAATTTTCAAAGATACATCTCTAAGTGCATATACTACTTCACTTCCCATAGTATAGACTTTAGCAATATGTTCTATATCAATTATTACTTCCTTCATTTGGATTTTTTCTCTTCTTTAGCATTAGCAAGTTTGATTTTTGCCCCATCTTTCAACTCTTTATTCACTGCACTATAAGGACCACTTACTATTTCTTCACCTTCATTAAGTCCTGATTTTATTTCAATAAAATCTTGACTATTAATACCAACCTCTACTTTTCTAAGCTTAACTGTATTATCCTTTTGTTTGATATACACATAAGAAGTTGGTTTTACCTTTTGGTTTTTCTTAGCTTCTGCATCTATGTTTCCGTTATCAACATCACTAGGTGATGCTATTTTTTGTGTAGTATCTTTTTTGGAAGTAACAGAAATTAGAGGAACTGTAACCACGTTATATTTTGTCTCTGTTACTATATCCACATTACAACTCATACCTGGTCGAAATTTCTTGCTTGGGTCTATGATTCTAACTTTTACTTTAAAATTAATCACTTGGTCTTGTGTTGCAACTTCAGCAGTCTTAGCAGCATTTCCAATTTCAATAACTATTCCTTTGAAAACTCGATCAGGCAAAGCATCAACTTCTATTTTAGCAGTATCACCCAATTTCACATTTATAATTTCACTTTCATCTACATCAACTTCAGCATTCATTACGTTTAAATCGCTTACCCGCATTAGTTCTGTTCCTTGAAATTGAGCTTGACCTAATACCTTTTCACCTTTTTTGACACTTAGTTTGGTTACTGTACCATTCATTGGAGCATAAACAGTTGTCCTTACAGCTGAAAATCGAATTTGTTTAGCAGATGCAATACTTTGGTTTAAACGAGATTTTGCTGCATCTAGATTTGCCTTAGCTTGATTAAATGTAGTTTGTGCAACAATAACATCATTTTCTGGAATATATTTTTTTTCAAATAGCTTTTTAGCTCTATCAATATCAATTTGTGCTTTCTCTAATCCAGCTTTTGCTACTTCAATTTCATTTTTTGAGGCTTCTACTACAGCATTAGCGTTCTCCATTTGAGATTGTACAATGTCAGGTTGGATTTTTGCCAAAATAAATCCTGAACTAACAAAATCCCCTTCTTTAGCATTCAAATTTATAAGTTCGCCACTTGTTTCAGAAAATACCTTAACTTCTGTTTCAGGTTGAATCTTACCTACTGAGCTGACTATTTTAGTTATATTTCTTTTCTGTACTTTTGCAGTTTCTACTTCAATTTCGGTATTACTATTTTTTTTCATCAGAAAGAAAACAATACTAGATACTAAGATTAGTATAATTGCAATGATTATTAAGTTTCTTGTTGTTTTGTTTCTATTAGACATTATTTTCAACCTCTTTTATGTTTCTAATTTTAAATACAGCTGTTTTAACAATCATATCGTGTAAAGTTTGCTTTTTATCTCCAAGTGCAAATAAACAAGAAATTATGAATACCAACATTAATACAGTACTTAATATTTGACTAATATTAAGTGTCTCTGGAGCAATTAAAGGTATCAGTGCTACACTTTCTATTATTAACAATAAACCTTTACGATATGCCAGTTTTGATAATGGAGCTATCGTACCATCCTCATTAGCAATTTTCAATCCTAATACTATTTTTCCAGGAGTAAATGCTAAGAGAATGTCCATAAGGGCGTATAGAACTGTTACAATTAAACTTACTTGTAATTGGTACATTACTAGAGTTAATCTTTCTGAATTTGACATTTCAAAATCTATTATCTTCATATTTTGAATAAGTTCATTGTCAGGATTTATAAACTTCATTAGAAAGAAAGTAACAAAAAATATAATTACAAAATCTATAAACCAAGCAAGCAACCTCCACCAAAAATTTGCTCGTAAATCCTTTTCTTCTTGTTGAGAATTTCTTATTAAGAGTTCTTCTTCAAATTTATCAAAAGGGTTACTTGTATTCATTAGTTATATCTCCCAAGGTTAAATTCTAATTGTTTTTTTGAAATAAGAAAATTACTTACAGCAGTAATTCTGTTAATTTTTGAAGTTATCATATTTACATTTGCTATTGTGTAGTCATTTATATTTAATAGTCCTGCTTCATACCTACCTTTTACATTATCAAAATTTTTTTCTGCTGCAATTAAAGATTTTGCAGTAATCTCTAATTGTTTTTTATTAGCTTTAAGGGTTAGAATGTTATTCAAAAGAGTATTTTTTAAAGATAATATACCCATTTCATAATTTTTTCTTGCCTCTTCATATTGTATTTGAGCTTGATCTATTTGAAAATCAACCCTATACTGTTGAAAGACAGGAACTGCAAGATTTACACTTGCAAAACTTCTTCCTAAATTGAACTCACCAATTTTAGTATTATTCCAATTCCAACCCAAACTTGCTGATAAATTTGGATAATAACTTCCTTTTTGTACATCAATATTAAGTTTTAGTTGGTCAAGGTTTTCTCTAGTACTTTTATAATCGTAGCGGCTATCAATAGCATAATTTATTAGGCCATCTACATCACTATTCTGAGTTAAATACAATTGGATTTCACCATCATTTAAGTCTAATGGTAAATCTGTTAAAGTATAATCAACTTCAACTGCTGGATTAATTCCAATAGAGTTATTCAAATTTGATTTAGCTATATTATAATCATTTTCAGCTCTTACTAGCTCTAGCTCTCGATTGTTTAGTTCAACTTCTTGAGCAATATAGTCATTTTCTGCTGCTAGCCCTGATTCAAATAATGCTTTGACTCTTTCTAAATCTTTTTGAACTACCTTTAAATTCTCTTTGCGAGTATTTACAATTTGTTTATTTAAAGCAATTGTTAGGTAGTTTCGGTAAATATTTAACTTTATGTTTTCAATTGTAAATTGATTATTAGCTTTTACTTGTGAAAGATTCTTTTTCGAAGCTGCGTATTGATTTTCCCTTGCAAATCCATTAAATAGAATGTAATTTATATTTCCACTTGCAGAGTATGAATTTGGTAATGCTGGAGCTCCAGGTAAATCAAATACAATTCCCCCAAGAGTAAACTTTTGAGCAGCTCCGTCTTCTGCATTTAAGTGCCTCGAATAGAATAAATTAATATCAGCTGAAGGCAAGTACTGCAAAAATTGAGTATTTACTTGAGCTTCAGCTAAGTATTCTTGCCTCTTAGTAAAAAGTGCATCAAGGTTCTTTTCTAAAGCTAACTTATAACATTCTTCTAAAGAAAGTGACTTTGGAATGCCAGTTTCTTGACTAATTGTTAATGAGAGTGATGTAATGAAAAGAAAGGTGTAGAGTTTTAAATTCATACGCTAAACTAAATTTTATTCTCTATACGAGCTTTGCGTTCATATAGTTACAAACTAAGTTAAATTAATTAAGGGTATCTGAATACAGAAGATACGAAACTTCTACTATCAATTGCTTGAATCTTAGCTTTTGTCAAATTCTGAAATTTTATCTCGA
>VYMC01000220.1_pt1 | contig 13025 bp, 7 predicted proteins | sample 5115301 | NCBI WGS metagenome assembly VYMC01 (sample SAMN12291802, study PRJNA351875) | freshwater metagenome | isolation source: freshwater lake | place: USA: Michigan, Wintergreen Lake | collected 2013-08-08 | reverse complement strand
CCAACCGGCAGTATTATCCGAGCTAACTGCTAATACATCTTTTATTATTTCACCATTTACCAATCTTTCATCTGCATCTATAAACAAGATGTAATTGCTTTGAGCTTGCTCTAAAGAAAAATTCCGTGCATTAGAAAAATTGTTATCCCAATCATAGTTAAACAACTTTACCTTTGTAAATCCATTTGCTATTTCAATTGTTTTATCTGAAGAGCCTGTATCTACAAGTATTATTTCTTCTACTACATCTATTATTGAATTTAAGCAATCAAAAATATGCTTTTCCTCGTCTTTAACTATCAAGCAAGCTGAAATTGTGTAACTTTTATTCATTTAAGTGGATTTATTATATTTACTTGGTTTGCACAATACAAAAACTATGCAGAAAAAATCGTATTTTAAGAGTTAACTAAAAACAAAAATAAGTAAGATGATTAGAACCAAACAATTAAATAGAATATTCTTTGCTCTTTTAGCAACATTTAGTCTATTAAATGCAGAAGAAAATATTACTCATCAATCATTAGTTGAATTTAATGAACAATATTTTTCAAATATTCCTAATGCCAATACAACAAGAGGTATCGGATACAAGCCATTTCAAAGAGCTAAATACTTTTGGAATAAAAGATTAAACCCTGATGGCTCATACCCAAATATGTATCAAGTAAGAAAAGATTACTTTGAATGGTTAGAAAAAAATAGTAAAAACAATCAACTATCAGCTGCGTTAGAATGGAAAGCAGTTGGTCCATTCGATACACCAACTAATACTTCAAATTTAGGTGGTATTGGTAGAATAAATGATATTTCATTTCACCCAACTAATAAAGATATTATCTGGGTTGCTTCTTCAAGCGGTGGTTTATACTCTACAACTGATGGTGGTTTGAATTGGAAAGGTTATGACCAAACTGTATTTGCTTCTCACGGATTTACTGAGGTTGTAATTTCTCCTAGTAATTCAAATATTATGTATGCATCTACAGGCGATGCACACGGTCCATCAGGTATGGGTATGTATTATAGCTATGGGATTTTACGCTCTGGAGATGCCGGAGTAACTTGGACTTTAAAACCACTACCTTTTACTAGCAATACAGCTAAAATTTATAGAATGATTATTCACCCAAGCTTGCCTAATACATTGTATATTGCTACATCAAATGGTGTTTATTTATCAACTGATGGTGCAGATAGCTTTACTTTAATTAGTTCTAATAGACCTTGTTGGGATATTTTACCTGTTAATGGTAATGTCGCTAGTATGATTGGTATTTTCCAAAATAATAGCCAATTCTTGTTTACAAAATATTCTTCTGGAACTACTTGGGCTACTAAAGCAACATATAATGGTTGTATTCGAGCTAGAATTTCTGCCTCACGTCAAGACCCTAATACAATTTATGCCATTACAGTAAATTCTAACAATGGTTACAGGAGCTTTGAACGCTCTGTTAATGGTGGTGAGTCTTGGACTGCAATGAACCCTACAAATACTTTCAATATTTTAGGTTTAAGTGTAGCTCAAAGTACTTCTTACGGACAAGGTAGTTATGATTTAGCTATCTGTGTTAATCCTAATAACAAAGATGAAGTTTTTGTAGGTGGTATTAACATTTGGAAAACCACGAATGGTGGAACAAGTGCATTTCAGCCAGTTACTGACGCTTACCAGACTGCAAATGGTAGTATTCCTCAAATTCACCCAGACATTCATGATTTAGCTTATAATCAATTAGATAATAAGCTTTATACTGGCTGTGATGGTGGAGTGTTTGTTTCTTCTGATAATGGAGCTACTTGGGTTGATAGAAATAAAGGATTGAATAATACAGAATATGTAAGATTATCTGTTGCAACTGGAAATTCTAATATAGCTGTAGCAGGTGCTCAAGATAATGGTACTACTAGAAAAAGCAGTAATAATTCCTGGTTCTTTATGACCGGTGGTGACGGTATGGATAATTCTATAAGCCCAACTGATAATTCTATTATTTATTCATCTTCACAAAATGGTGCAGTATTTAAAAATACTAATGGCGGAAGTAGTCCTGGAAATATACCTATAATTCATTCTGCGAGTAACGGGTATGGCAATAGTTTGCCAGGTTATACTGCTGAGCAGGCTTATTGGTGCTCTCCTATTGCTATTGACCCAACTAATGCTAATATTTTATATGTTGGTCATAGAAATGTATGGAAAACAACTAATGGAGGTAATTCATTTGAAAAAACGTCAGCTTCTAATGCCATAGGTAATCAAAGCTTTCAAGTATTGCAAGCTTTAGCTGTTGCTCCAAGTAATACACAAGTTCTTTATGCATCATACTCTAATTTCCCTTCTATTCAAAATGACCAATCTAATACTTCAATACTAGTTAAATCTACTAATGGTGGTAGTTCTTGGACACAAATATTTACAAATAGTCAAACAATCGAACAAATAGCTGTTGATCCTAAAAATGCTAATCACTTGTTTGTTGCTCTTAGTGGTTTTAATGCATCAAATAAAGTTTTTGAAATTACTAACTCAACTGCAGTAAATATTACAGGTAATTTGCCTAATCTACCAGTTAATTGCATCGTATATCAACCTAATTCTTTAGATAAAATTTTCATTGGTACAGATGTAGGTGTGATGACTCGAGATAGAAATAATACTACTTGGCAGGTATTAGGAACTGGTTTACCAACTGTAATTGTAAATGATTTAGACTATAATATTAACTCTGGTAAATTAATAGCAGCTACTTATGGTAGAGGACTATGGGAAGTACCTGTACTCGATTGTGATTTGCCTGCTCCAACTGTTACCATAACTGGTGCTGTACTAAATACAAGTGATAATTCTTATGAGATTTGTCCGGGTAATACGCTTAAATTAGAAGTAACTAACAATTTAGTGAATGTGCAATACGAATGGTCTAATGGCTCAAAAGGTAAAGTAATTAATGTTACAACTGCAGGTGACTATTTTGTTAGAATTCTTGATACGAAAGGATGTATTTCTATTTCAGAAACTTTTAAAGTAAAATTAGGAGCAGCTGCTAACCCTACTCTTACTTTTGATGCTTCGAAATTAAATCTTTGCGAAGGTGATTCATTAGAAGTTAGAGTAAATGAGTTTTTCAGAGCTTATCAATGGAGTAATGGTGCTAAATCAAGAAGGATATTTATTAAAGAACCGGGTACTTATTCTGTTATATGTACTCCAAATAATTCAAGTTGTACATTTGCTTCGACTTCTTTCACTGTAAATTTACTTCCTAGTCCTTCAACTCCAATTATTACAAGAGATAGTAATAGATTAAGTATTCCCTCACAAGAAGGAGTTGTTATTAAGTGGTTACTTAATGGAAGTCCAATATCAGGTGCCGAAGGAGTTAATCTAAATCTAAATACGACAGGTACTTATACTGTTACTGCTACAAATTCTACAAGTAACTGTGCAAAAACATCGTTGCCTTTTGTTGTAAATACAATATTATCTGTTGAAGATGAATTAGATAATAGTTTCGAGCTAACTCCAAATCCTGCTACTCAATTTGTGAATGTAAAAGCGGATTTAAAGCAATATCAAAATGTAAAATTAAGAATTGATGATATGACTGGCTCTACTTTACAAGAAATAGATTTAGGTAATGTCAATAGATTTGAGTATAAATTAGATTTAAAAAATTATGCTCAAGGTACTTATTTCGTGAATCTAATTATAGATAACTATCTTAAATACAAAAGGTTAGTGAAAATAGACTAATCTCAATAAATAGTAAAATGATGAAATTGAAAATACTCTTAGCTATTACTTTTGCATTTGGCTGTGCAATAAGTGCCGATTTTGATGACACCTCAAGTGTTGCAAAAAATTTAAATTCTTACCTCAAAGGTAAAGATATCTATCAAGAACGTGGCTGGAAAAGTCATGCTCGTGCTAAATATTTTTGGGACTTAAGAACTAATGAAGGTAAATTCCCATTTACCAATTCTCAAGTTCAAAACGCATACAATGATGCAAAAAGTAGAAAGAATAAAGCTGATGAAGTCCAAGCTGTCACTTGGCAGAAATTAGGTCCTTTCGGAAATTCGCCTTCTTTTGATAATAGATATGGTATAGGTAGGATAAATGCTACTCGTATTCATCCTACAACAGGTCATTTGTGGGTTGCAACTGCCGGTGGTGGTCTTTGGAAAAGCTCAAATGATGGTACAAATTGGATTGAAGTACCATTTGATAATTATCTTACGGTGTGTGTTAGCGATTTAGCATTTTCTCGACAGAACCCAAATGTAATTTATCTGGCAACTGGTGATCATGACGCTTCAATTTCATCTGGTAATCCTTACTATTCAATCGGACTTTTAAAATCTACTGATGGTGGTGCATCTTGGCAAACTACTCCTATTACTTACCAGCTTAGGAACAATCAGTTAATTGGTAGAGTTATAGTAGATCCTAACAACGATAACATTGTCTTAGCAGGTACTTCTGAAGGTATTATGCGTTCTGAAGATGCTGGTGCTACTTGGAAAAAAGTAAACAATCTTTTCAATAATGACTTAGAATTTGCACCAGATAACAGCAATATCGTTTATGCCGCAACAGTTGGTAGAGGTGGTACCTCTGAATTGTTACTTTCAGAAGATAACGGTAAAACATTTCGCTCAATAGAAAAATTAACTAATTGTATAAGAATTGCATTAGCTACTACTGAAGCTCAAAAAGGTCTTGTAATGGCAGTTGGTGCTACTCTTGATAGGTCAGAATTTCACTCAATATTAAAATCAGATGATTATGGTAAAAGCTACACTTTGGAATATTCAAAAGATGATGGCGGACTTAACTTGCTTGGTTGGGTGCTTGGCACTGATGATAGAGGACAAGGATTCTTTGACTTAACTATAGCTATTAGCCAAACTGATCCGAGAGATGTATTTGTAGGAGGGGTGAACATTTGGCGTTCCAAAGATGGTGGCTCTAATTGGTCTTTACTTACACATTGGCGTGGAGATTTTAATAGACCTTATGTACATGCAGACCAACATGATTTTATCACTACTAAATCTGGATTCTTATATGCATCACACGATGGAGGATTAGATAAATTAACACTTTCTAATAATCAATGGAAAAATCTTAATGGTGACTTCGACATAACTCAGTATTATAAAATATCAGTAAATCAAACTAATAATTTGATAATGATGACAGGTGCCCAAGATAATGGAACTACCCGTTATTTAAGTAATGCTTGGAGAAGGGTTGGCGGTGCCGATGGTATGGATAATGCTGTTGACCCAACAGATCCCAATAGATTATATTCTTCTATTTATTTCGGAGCAATTTCTCGAAGTATAAATGGTGGAAATAATTTTGAATTAGTGCTTGATACTTCAATGCTGAGAAAAGATTATGGTAGTACTGAGCTTGGTGCTTGGGTTGCTCCATTTTTAATTGACCCCAATGATAGTAAGAACCTTTACGCTGGATACAATAACGTTTGGAAAAGCGATAATTACGGAGCTAAAGGTAGTTGGAAAAAAATATCAAATTTCGGATTTTCTTTACAAACAACTCTCCGCAATTTGGCAGTTGCACCAAGTGATAGTAAGGTGATTTACGCTGGTACTTTTGGTGTGATTTTCAAAACTACTGATGGTGGAGTTAAGTGGGAGCAAATCTTTAATTCTGGCAATTCAATAGCACATTTTTCAGTTGACCCAATCAATCCTAATAGATTAATTGTTGTGAAATCTGGATTTGGTGATAATGATAAAGTATTTGAAATTATTGATAAAACTGTCAAAAATTTAAGTGGTAATCTTCCTAATCTTCCTGTTAATTGTGTCATCGTACAAAAGAATTCTCCTGATAGGATTTATATTGGTTCTGATATCGGTGTTTATTTCTCTGATTATGGTTCGGCAAAGTGGTTTAGATTAGAAGGAGCTATGCCAGATGTTGTCATTAGTGATTTAGAGATTAACTATGCTACCAAAAAGTTATATGCAGGTACATTTGGCAGAGGGGTTTGGGCAACTGATTTAAACGAATTTAATCAACCTAAAGTAGAGTTATTGCTAGAAGGTACTACCCAATTTTGCCAAGGTGATTCAATCGTACTAAGTAGTAAAATTGACTACCCAAGCTATAAATGGTCTAATGGAGCAACTACAAAATCAATTGTTGTAAAAACATCTGGAAATTACTTTTTAGAAATTCCTTATGATGAAATCAACTCAGCTAAAAGTAATTCTGTCGTAGTTGAAGTTTTTAATCGTACTGCACTCAATGTAACTAATTCTAAGAACTTACTTTTACTTTGTGAAGGTGATTCTACTAGACTTTCAGCGAATTTCGGTTTTAGAACTTACGAATGGAATACTGGAGTAAAAAGCAGAAATTTAGATGTCTCAAAAACAGGTATTTATATCCTAACAGCTACAAATAATAGTGGTTGCATCGAGCGTGATACTTTCAATATATTTGTGCTTCCAAAACCACAAGCCGATAGCATTAAAGTCGAGTTAGATAAAAAACTTGTTGCTCCTGATGCAGATCAATACAAATGGTTTTATAATAACACAATCATCGAAAATGCTACAAGCCAGACTTATACTCCTAAGGTCAATGGTAGATATAGATGTGAATATCTTAAAAATGGATACTGCTGGGGTACTACTCAAGAGATTAATGCTGTTACAAGTGTAGAACTCGAGCCAATTGGTATTGTTAAAATTGCACCAAATCCTTTTAATGGTATATTTAGTATAGAAAACATAATTGGATTAGAATTTGAATATTCTGTTATTGACATGAATGGTAGAGTAGTATCTAATGGGAATTTGATAAAAAGAAGCGAAGTAGATATTAGTAATCAAGCTAAAGGTATATACTTCTTAGAGCTCAAACACAACGATACTTTATTTAGATTTAAACTACTAAATCAATGATAATTGCTTCTTTAAAAGGGAAACTACAATCATTAGATACAAGCTATGCGGTTGTTGAGTGTGCAGGAGTTGGTTATCAATGTGCTATTACTCTCAAAACTTATGAAGAAATAAAATCCTCAATTAATAATGAAGTGTTTTTATTAACTCATCTTCATATTTCTGAGAATTATTTCGGACTTTTTGGGTTTTTTACTGAAAATGAAAGAAGTATTTTTAGAATGTTAATCTCAATTAGTGGTGTCGGACCCAAGATTGCTATTAATATACTTTCATGTGTAGAAGCAGAAGAATTAGTAGAATTGATTAGAAATGCAAGCATTAACCAGTTAGTTAAAATACCAAATATAGGTAAATCTAAAGCTGAAAAATTAGTTTTCGAGCTTCGTGATAAAATGCTTAAAATGCAATTAGATTCAAATCATAATATTGTTCCTACAGTCTATAGTTCTAATATTGATGATGCAATTCTAGCTTTGATAGGTCTTGGTTATAACAAACAAACAGCTGAAAAAGCAGTTGATTTAGCTAATAAAGAATTGAATGATAAAGATGTAAAAACTGATGTACTAATTATTAGAGCATTAAAGTTTACTAAAAAGTAATGATACTTGTAATTCCTAAAATAGAAATAGAAAGTGGCAGATGTAAAAGCACTGTAGCTGATTATAGCGAGAATACTTCTCTTTATTCTAAATTAGCAGAAAAACCACAGGAGTACATTAAGCTATTAAGAAAAGAGAATTCAAAATCTGTTTACATACTTGATTATGATTCATTCTTGGGTAATCCAATCAACTTCTCTACTATTGGCTTCATTTGTAAGAATACTGATATACCAATACAATTAAAAGCAAAAATTTCAGATTTTAATGAATTTAAGCAGTTAGCATCTTTAGGAATAAGAAAATTTATATTTCCTTACTTCGATAAGCATAATATTGACTTATACTACGCTTGTAGAGCTTTGAATAATAACATAGGTCTCTCTTTTAAAATATCCATAGATGAACTCATTGAAAGAAAAAGTGAAGTATTAGATTTAGCTCTCAATAGAATTTACCTTCATAATAGTAGCTATGAGTTATCAGATTTAGCCGAATTAATTACAGCAAATTTTAATAAACTACCAATCAAATTTACATTGCTAGAGAATATCCGAACTCATAAGGATTTAATTTTTATCAATAAGAACTATTCAAGAATCATAGATTCTGTAGTAATTGGAAATGCTATATATGAGAATGCTTTTCCTTGTCAAAAAATTTGGAGAGAGGTAGAAATTTTAGAAGAAGTGTAACAAAGTTTGTTTAGCAATGTTACTACATTACTAATCATGGGGATGATTAGGATTCGACGGGAGTATGAAGTCGAAGGTCGCACGTCGAGCTATACTGGTGGCGCTCGTTAATACAACTGGTAAAATAAAAAACGCAAACGAAAACTACGCTTTAGCTGCCTAAGGGCACTCGTCATTAATAACTTTGCCTTTCGGGTTATTAAATGATGTCGACCAAACAGATTGGACAAGCGTTGCACCTATGATGGTAAGTGTAATGTCGGAAATTCACCAAATCGAATTGGAACGCCTGTACTTCGGCTAACTTCAATTTTAAATTTAAAGAATTACTAAACGTGTAGTGGCTCAGAGGGAGTATTTTCGGACCCGGGTTCAAATCCCGGCATCTCCACAAAAAAAGGGGCTTTAGCCCCTTTTTTTATGTATTCTAATAAGTTTAAATGACAATTGAAATCCTTTAACTTTGACTATTTGTTAAGTTTATAACAATTGCTTAAATTAAAGTAGAATTTTTTTAGAAAGGGGAAATTATGTATTTAAAAGATTGCTTAGTTTGCTTTTTTATAATAATTAGCAGTTATATAAGTATTTATTGCCAAACTACAAGTGAGCTACTAGAAAGTGGTATAGTAAAATTTAACAATTCCGATTTAAAAGGCTCTATTATCGACTTGACAAAAGCTATCGAAATGGATTCAAATATGGCTGAAGCATATTATTATAGAGCATATTCAAAATTTATTTTACTAAACTATAAAGGAGCTATTTTAGACTACAATAAAGTTATTGAATTAAATCCACTTTGGAAAGTTCCTTATTTCAATAGAGGATACGTAAAAAGTAAACTTAGTATGTATTTAGAAGCAATTGCTGATTATAATATCTCTATAGCTTTAGATTCAAGTTATGCTGATGCTTATTATAGTAGAGCTACTTCAAATTTTCAACTTAACAACTATAATGAAAGTATAATAGACTTTACTAAAGTAATTAGTTTAGCTCCAGAAAATAAAGATGCTTTTTATAATCGAGGGTGTGCTAAAGATAAACTTAAAAATCACGATGAAGCTATTTTAGATTTCAAAAAAGTTATTGAAATAGATCCACAATATTCAATGGCATATAATAATATAGGGGTTGCAAAAAATTCATTGAATGACTTTGCAGGTTCCATTCCTTTTTTCAATTTTGCTATTGAATTAGATCCTCAATATTCAATGGCCTATTGTAACAGAGGTATTGCAAAATACAAACTTAATGAAATTAAAAGTGCTGTTATAGATTATAATTCTGCTATAGAAATAGATCCTACTTACTTGGATGCATATTATAATAGGGGAGTTGCAAAGCATGACCTAAATGATTTTAATAAAGCTCTAGAAGACTTTGAAACAATTATCAAATTGGATTCCTTACACTTTGATGCTTTGTATTACATTGGTTTAATTCAATATAAACTTGAAGATTTTGACAAAGCCTTTAACTATATTTCAAAAGCAATTGAAATTAAAGACAATGATGAAGCTAGTTATATAATAAGAGGTAATGTATATACTCAGCAAAAAAAATATAGCTTAGCAATATTAGATTGTAATAAAGCAATTGAAATAAATCCAAATAGTGGCTTGGCTTACCATAATAGAGGAATTGCAAAATATCTTTTGGGAGATAAAAATGGTGGTTGTAAAGAAATTAGGAAGTCATTGGAATTAGGATATACCAATGCAAAAATGCTTATTAAAGAAATCTGCCAATAGACTATATCTTTTAATAGGCAAGGACTTCTAAGAGAAAACCAAGTACACCCTAGAGGAGTCGAACCTCTAACCTTCTGATCCGTAGTCAGATACTCTATCCAATTGAGCTAAGGGTGCAATAAAGGATTACAAAACTATGTGTTTTATTTGAATTTACCAAATATAACTCCTTCTTATGACTTTTATCACTTAATTCACTCCTATTTGTCATAGTCTTTATTTCTCATTTTCAAGATTTTTGAACTGATTAACTTTTACAAAATCCTTGAAATGCCTGAAATTCTTGAAAAAAATATTACTCAAACTACTTGCTACCACTGTGGAGAAGAGCTTAATGGCTCAAAAATATCCATTGATGATAAGAAATTCTGTTGTGATGGTTGCAAAATAGTTTTTGAAGTTCTTAGTGATAACAACCTCTGCGATTACTATAGCTTCAATCAAAATGCTGGTGTTTCTCAGAAGTTTGCCAATAGTTCAAGTTATGATTATTTAGATGATACAAAAGTTATAGATAAGTTACTAGTATTCCAATCTGAAGAATTATCTATTACAAGATTTTACATACCACAAGTCCATTGCTCCTCTTGTATATGGTTGTTAGAAAATCTCTATAAATTAAATCCAGCAGTTAAGTCTTGTGAAGTAAACTTCAACCAAAAAGAAGCCCTGATTAAATTTAATCCTCAGTTAATTAGCTTAAAAGAATTAGTACTTTTACTTAAAAGTATAGGTTATGAGCCAAAACTCAGCTTGGAAGATTTAGGTAAAGAAAAAATAAAGAATATTAATCGAATCTATTATATCAAGCTAAGTATAGCGTTCTTTGCCTTTGGTAATATAATGCTACTAAGTTTTCCAGAATACTTTGGCATTGGTTCTACCAACGATTCATCTACTCGAGCATTCCTAGGGTATGTTAATCTACTACTTGCCATACCAGTCATGTTTTATTGTGCAAGTGAGTTCTTTATATCAGCATGGAATGGATTAAAAAATAAATACCTTAATATGGATTTCCCAATAGCACTTGGTCTTATTGTAATGTTTGGTAGAAGTGCCTATGAAATACTCTCTCTCACTGGTGCTGGTTTTATGGATACTGTTGCCTCTTTAGTCTTTTTGATGCTAATTGGCAGAATGTTCAAGAATAAATCTTTCTCTGAAATTAATTATGAAAGAGATTATAAGTCATATTTTCCAATTGCTGCTACAATACAAAAAGGTTCTAAATACTTTACAAAACAAATAAATGATATCAAAGTTGCAGATATACTTCTAATCAAATATGGTGAACTAGTGCCTTGCGATTCTATCTTGCTTAGTAATGATGCTATTATAGATTATAGCTTTGTAAGTGGCGAGTCTAAAGATGTTACTATTAATAAAGGTCAAAAGATATATGCAGGTGCTAAAAATGCAGGTAAAGCAATTGAGCTAAGTGCTATAAACGAAGTTTCTCAATCTTATTTAACACAACTTTGGAACAATGAAGTGTTTGATAAAAAAGATGATGAGAACCTTACAGCATTAGCCAATAGAATTAGTAAATGGTTTACTTTGGCTGTAATATTAATTGCAACTGCTGGTTTTATTTATTGGTATGGTCAAAATGATTTAACTCGAGCTATAAATGCATTTACATCTGTCCTTATTATAACTTGCCCCTGTGCTTTAGCACTTTCATCGCCTTTTACTTTAGGTACTGCTCTTAGGATTTATAGCAAGAATGATTTCTATATCAAAAACACTCTTGTTATAGAAAAAATGGTCAAATTAAAGAATATAATACTTGATAAAACTGGCACTATTACTAAGTCTCAAGATAAAAAAGTAGAATTCCATAGTCTAAATAATAAAGAACTTTCAGAAGAAGAGAAAATTCTTATTGCTAGTGTATGTAGCCAATCTTCCCACTCTTTATCTAAAGCAATAGTGAAATATTTGAATGTTGATAAATACATAGAGTTAGATAGTTTTAGAGAAGAAATTGGTCAAGGTGCTATAAGCTCATTTGGTAATATTGATATAAAAGTTGGGTCTTATAAATTTGTTGGGCTTACTAATATAGAAAATACAAAAACAACTGTTTATATTAAATTCAATAATAATATTATAGGATATTTTGCTTTCGATAGCCAATACCGAGAGTTTCTTACTGAAACACTTGTCGATTTGAATAAAAATTATGAGTTATATCTACTATCAGGTGATAATGAAAGCGAAAGAAGTAGCTTAAATTCATTATTTAATAACTGGAAAAAAATGATTTTCGGACAATCACCTAAAGATAAATTAGAATTTACAAAAGTGCTTAATGAACAAGAAAATACACTTATGATTGGTGATGGACTCAATGATTCTGGTGCTTTAAAATCAGCTTCTGTTGGTATTGCAATTAGTGAAGATGTAAGTAACTTTTTTCCATCATCAGATGCAGTAATTTCTTCAAAGTCATTCCATAAATTACCTAAACTACTAAGTTACTCGAAAGAGGTTAAGAAAGTAATTATTGGTAGCTTTATTATCTCAATAATTTACAATATCATCGGAACTTATCTGGCAGTTCAAGGTACATTCTTGCCTGTAATGGCAGCTATATTAATGCCGTTAAGTTCTGTAACTATAATCTTATTTACTACATTAAGTGCTTCGTATAAAGCCCAAAAAGCTGGTTTAGATATATGACAAAAATCATTTTATGGATTGACTTGCCTCATCGATGTTGTTACTTCCACAGACTAATTTTGAATAAGTAAACGAGGGAAATATGTCAGTTCTATACTTTCTAATTACAATAAGCATTTTTGTGGCTTTGGGCTTCTTAATTACTTTTTTTATAGCTGTAAAAAAAGGGCAATTTGATGATGATTACACACCTTCGGTTAGGATTCTCTTTGACAATGAAATTAAAAACAAAAAAGGTTAATTAATGGATAATCAAAAACTATATTACGATAATGAGATTGTAAAGAAATTTGCAATCGCCTCTGTAATCTTCGGTGTTATAGGGA
>VYMC01000218.1_pt1 | contig 13090 bp, 3 predicted proteins | sample 5115301 | NCBI WGS metagenome assembly VYMC01 (sample SAMN12291802, study PRJNA351875) | freshwater metagenome | isolation source: freshwater lake | place: USA: Michigan, Wintergreen Lake | collected 2013-08-08 | reverse complement strand
GGATACATGGTTGTTGGTAAAGCAAACTCAGTGCCTACTTCTACTCCACAAGATGGTATCAGTTATTCTGGTGCTGCTGGTTTCACAGGCGCTCCTGAAATTGCTACTGGTGAAAAAATACTTTATGTAGGTACTGGTAATTCTGTAAATGTTACTGGTCTTACTTCAGGCCAAGTTTATTATTTCAGAGTTTACTCTTACTACACAGTAGGCGGTGATTTAGAAATTGCTAACTATTCTGGAAATTCATCTACAATTGGTGGTCAATTCGCTTTCTTAAGTGGTGTGTTTGACCCATTAGCTGCTAGACCTACTGTTAAACCGTCAAGTCCAGCAATTGCTTCAAGAGCCGAAGCTGGCACTTCAGTTGTTACTACATGGACTTCTGGAAATGGTGCAAGTACTTTATATGCTGTAGCTCCTCAAGCAGCTTCTGCTACATTCCCTGCTCAAGGTACTCAATATACTACTGGTACTACTATAGGTGGTACTACTGTAGCTAGTTTCGTAGGTAATGCAAGTACTACTACTACTACTCTAAGCAGTTTACAACCTGCTACAAGATACTTAGGATATGTATTTGCTTACAATGGAACTGATTCTACTGCTAACTATGACCAAACAAATAATGCAATTGTAGATGCTAATGATGCTGCTACACTAGATTTCGTTACTTTAGCTGCTCAGCCAAATCCTATTACTTCTCTTTCTGTAGTTTCTAAAACTACTTCAGCTGTTGAATTAAGTTGGGTTAAAAATAATGCTGCAGACTCTGTGATTATAGTTGCAAGATTAAGTTCTTCAATAACTACTGGTCCAGTTGATGCTACAAACTATATTGCTGACTTGAATTTCTCTGGAAGTGGTGATGCGCTTGGTTCTGGTAAAGTTGTTTATTTCGCTAGTGCAAATTCTGCAACTGTTACCGGCTTAACTGCAAATTCAAATTATGTTTTCTCTGCTTTTGCAGTTAGAGGTTCTGTTGCTTCAGTTTATGGTGGAGTTGCTTCATCACTAAATTATAACTCAACTGCTACAAATCTAACTGTAAAAACATTAGCTGAAAAACCTACTGTTGCTCCTTCAGGTGTAAATATGCCTAATGCAAATAGAGCAATTACAGCTATGAGAGTTGCTTACACAGGTGGTAATGGTGAGAACGTATTAATAATTGCTTCTACCAATTCTGCAGCTCCAACTATTGTAAATGGAGAGACTTATGCTGGTGGAAACTTGAATTTCACAAGTGCTTCTACTATGACTAATAATGCTGGCTACAAAGTAATTAGAAATGATGCTCCTGGTACTCAAGTAGATATTACTGGCTTGTTAAGTAATAGCCAATATTATTACTGGATATATGGATACAATGGATTAGGTGGTGCAGAAAACTATACCTTAGCTGCAACTGGTAACCATTGGACTTTAGAAACTCAACCTACAGTAGTAAATTCACTTACTTCAACTTCAAATGCTGGTGGTACAATTACATTAACTTACAATAACGTTGATGATAATGCTAAAACATTAGTTCTAAGAAGAACTGGAGCAAGTCCTACTTTACCTACTGATGGATTGGTTTATTCTTCTACAGTTGATGTAAATACTACTATAGCTGCTGATGTAGCTTCAAATGCAACAGATGCTAAAACAACTGTAGTAACTGGTCTTACTCCTGGTACATCTTATACAATTGATGCAATTTCTTACAATGGTGAAGCGAAAGCAGGTACTTCTAGTGAAACTGGTGGTACTAATAATTATGCTACTTCAGCTACACCAATTACATTAATAGCAAGGGATTCTGAACCAACAGTAGCACCTACGGTTTCAGCTACAGTTTCAGGTACAAATGCTGTAATTAGTTATACTGCTGGTACTGGTGCTAATAAATACTTAGTATTACTAAGCACTAATCCTATAAACACTGCACCAGTTGATGGTACTACTTATGTAGCAGGAAATACTGCTTATGGTGGTACTACTTCTACCTCATTTAATGCATCATCAGGAACAACTTCGATACTTTATAACGGTACTGGAACAGCGACATTCACTGTTACTGGTTTACCAACAACAACTCAGTTTAATGTTTCGGTTTATTCATATAATGATGCAAGTGGTGTAAGTGGTGCTGAAAATTATATGGCTACTGCTGGTACAACTGTATTTAGTACTCTTTCTCCAGAACCTACTGCCTCTCCAAGTGCTATTTCAGTTGCAACTCCAGTTACTGCAGGTTCTTTGGAAGTTACTGGTTTGACTTATAATGCGAGTGGTTCTAATAGAACATTACTTACAGCTACTTCAACTACTTTAACGGAAGGTGAACCAGTTGATGGTACTTTCTACAACTTAACAAATAACCCATCAGTTTTTGCTTCTGGTACTGCATTAGGTAATGGTAGAGCAGTTTGGCTAAATAGTACAGGTTCTTCGGTTACAGTTTCCGGATTAGCTAATAATACTCAATATACATTCAGAGCTTACTCAGCACAAAGAACTTCTTCTGACTCTGACATTAACTATAGACAAACTTCACCAACATCAGTAACTAGATATTCACTTTCTGGTGAACCAACTGTTGGTGCAACAGGTTTCGCTGTAAATACTGACCTAACTTCAACTAGTCAATTAAGTGCTTCTTGGACGGCTTCAGCATTTACTCCTACTGATGGCTCTACAGTTAAATATCTTGTATTAGCTCAAAGTGGAGCTTCAGTTCCTTCTGATGTTCAACCTGATGGTAGTGTAGTTACAGCTGCTGATAATGCATTTAATACGAACCAAGTTATTACTACTGCTGGTCAACAAGTGTTATATACAGGTACAGGTACTTCATTTACAGCTACTGGATTATCTGCTGGAACTCAATATACATTCAAGCTAATCACTTATGCTGAAGGTAATTCTACTGAAACTGCAAACTATTTTGCAACTACTTCGAATTCATCAGCAACAACTTTAGCTACTGAACCTTCAGCACCTTCTTTAACTGCACAGGGAGTTTCATTTAGCTCTGCTTCTGTTTCAGCAACTGGTGGAGGTACTGGTATTGTGATTCTTTACTCAACTAGCCCTTCTATTTCTGCTACATTTAATGATGGACAAAGTTATACAGCAGGTACTACTGTTGGAAGTTCTACAATTGGTTATGCCGGTGCTACTAGTTCTACTTATAGCATCAGTGGTTTGACAGCTTCAACTACTTATTTCTTCCAAGCTTATGCTTTTAACGGTATAGGTGGACATACAAACTATAATGCAACGCCTTCAGGAACTATTTCACAAACAACTGCTACTAGTCCTATCCCAACATCACTTGCTATTTCATCAGGTTCAGCTACTAATTATAATGGTGCAAATGTTAACTTTGTCCTACAAGTTAGAGATCAGTTTGGTGCATTAGCTACAAATGCAACAAGTTCTGCAACTTTGGTTATGGAAGTAGGCTCAACTACTTATACTTTAGGTAGTGGGAATGCAACATCAGGAACTTTGTCACTTTCAAATGTTAACGTGAGAAATTTAGTAAATAGTGGAAATGGTGCAATTAATGCAACGCTTAAGGCATATTCAAATACTCTAACTAGTACTTCTGCTCCAGCTACTGCTACTGTATTAGCTGAAGACTACGCAGGTGCTGCATTAGTATTGAATGCTACTGCAAGTGGTGGTGTAACCACAGTAAATGTTACAACTGATGCAGGTGTTAGTAATTCATTTAATGGAGTATTAATTTTAGCGCGTAGAGGCACTACAACTGTTGGGTCTATAACTTCTCATGATGGTTCTGTAACAGATGGTACACCTGCAACTACTGTAAGCTATGTAGGAAGTAACACTAATTTACAACTTATTTATCAAGCTTTAAACAAGGATTTTACTGCTCCGCAATTAACAACTGCTGGAAATTCTATGGCTTCTTCTCCTTTAAGTGTTCGTTATCATTATAGAGCAGTACCATTTAGAGGAACTATTGATGCATCTATTAACTATGCAACAGATGCGTCTGCAAAAGCTCATTCTACTGCTACTTCAGGTATTAGACACTTAAAACTTGGTGGTGTTATTGAAGAAGACCAATACAAAGGTCTAACAGAAGGATTCGATGCAAGTGATGTACTTCAAAACCCAGTTATTGATAAAGTAGAGTTCAATCTTTACGCTTTTGAAGATGCTATGTTTGATATTAAACTTCACTCAGCAACTGGAGATAATATTCAAATTAACTTACCTGTTGAAGGATATGGAAAAGGTAAACACTTAGTTAGCATTCCTCTTTCTAAAGAGTTAGCTAATGGTTCTTACTTCATCTCTATTTCTTCTGGTGGTGAGTTAATTACATTGCCTTTCATCATCAATAAATAGTAACTAAACGTACATACTAAATGTAGAAAGCCGACTGTAAAATGTCGGCTTTTTATATTTTTGGCATATATTTCTCTGCTAAATCTTAACCGAACTTTAATTTTGTCCTTTCATTAATACTTGTTAATTTACATTTAGAAAAGTGTGTAGTTTCATTAATTTTATTTAATAATTCTACATTTACATTAATACGAAAAATATTTTTTTTAATCACTACAGGAATTTTATGTTTAAAACAAACAAAATTCTGATGATTTTGTTCGCTGTCTTCATTGCTATGCCTTTGTTTGCAGCTACAACACCAGTTAATCAAGCTAGATTTATTGGCGTTGTTAAAAAAACATCATCTTCAACAAAAGCACAACTTGAAATTAAGTGGGTGCGGGGTTCTGGTGGTACCGGTATGGCTAAATCTTTAGTTGTTGTTACCCCAGTTTCTTTAACTACTACTGCACCAAATAATGGAAGTGGTAATGATTTCTTAGCTTCTATTGGGAATAATTCTAATGCGAATTATGCAATGGCTATAGCTATGGGTGATAGTAAAGGTGTTTACTATGGTACTGCAAATACTTGTACTATTACAGAACTTGACCAAAATACAGATTATAGAATAACAGTTTTCGCTGCTAATGATGATCTGAATTCTGGTTCTGCTATGTTTAAAACAGACGGCTTACCTAATTGGAATCAAGGTAATCCTCGTAATGTAAAAACTACTGGTGCTACAGTTCTTAATGGACCAACTAGTATCATGGTTCAAAGCAAAACTACTAATGATATTCAAATACAGTGGAATAAAGAGCAAGGTGCAGAAGCTTATAGAGTAGATTTCGCTACTAATGCTGCTTTCAATAATTTTGCTGGTATTAGTTTCTACAATGGAATAGATATCGGTGATGTATCAAGCTATATGTTTGATGATTTAATGGCTTCAAGCAATTACTACTTCCGTATTTCTTCTTATAACTCTACTGGTACTTCTAACAATATTAATCTAACTCAACATGAATCAACTGGTAGAGTAGCTACTTTAGCTTCTGAACCAATGATGAGTCCTATCGCAGGTAATCCAACAGTATCATTCCCTGATCAGCAGCCTGGTGTTGCTACTATTTCTTGGTCAGGTGGCATGGCTGCTAATAACTTAAGATACTTAGTTCTTGTGTCTTCTGCCACAGCATCAAATATGGACCCTGTAGATGGTAAATCTTATTTGACTACAACAAATTTCAATCCTTCAAATACAATGACTAGTATTGGTCAAGCTTCAGTAGTATTCAATGGTGAAGGAACATCCGTTAATGTAACTGGTCTTCAACCTGGTCTTGCATATAATGTAAGAGTTTATGCTTACAATACTGCTCTTAATCCAGAAGATCAAAACTATAGAACTAACGATCCTCTTACTCAGTCATTTACTATGGTTGTTGCTCCACCAACACTATCTGCTTCTAATTTACAAATTTCTCCAGTTTATGATGGTCTAAATCCTAATTCTGTAAATAATGCAGATTTCAATAAACTAAGACTTACTTGGAATGCTGGTGCTAGTGCAAACTCAACTGGTTACTTGCTTGTTGCAGTACCTCAATCTACAATGTCAGGTACATTCTCTCCATTAGATGCTACTGTATATAATGCAAACACTAACATCTTCAATGCACAGACAGTACAAGGTTCAAAAATTCTTTATAGTGGTAATGCAACTACTGTAACTGTAGATGCTTTAACTGCAACCACTCCTTACGCATTTACTCTTTATACTTACAGTTGGAATGGCTCTAATACAGCTACTACCAACTATGCTCAAATGTCTCCAGTTAATGGAACTAGATACTCAATGGCTACAGCTTCTGCTACATTGAATAGAGTAGAAGCAGTTGCAACTACTTCTATTAGTGGTGGTTCTAAAACTACTACTATCAGATTCAATAAAGGTGATTGGACTAATGTAATAGTTGTAGGTACTGTTGAACCTAACAATACTAGACCTTTCCCTGTTATTACTATCCCACAAACTTTATATAAAGATGGTGAAGCTGACCAATTCGGTATGGCTATGAGTATGTTCGGTGCTTCTACTTTTACTGCTGGTGGTAGAGCTTTTAGTACTCTATATAAAGGTACTGGCAATTCTGTTGAAGTTACTGGATTAAACTCTAGCTCTTTCTATAATTACTATGTAATTGGTTACAACTCTAACACTGTTAATTCTGAAAGTAATAACTTCTCTGAAGTTGCACCTCGCCGTGAAAGTATTGAGTCTTTCCCAAGCTCTACTTTAGCATTTAGAGAAACTTCTGGTATGACTGCTGATTTATATTTTGATGTAAACGATACTTTCAAAGGTCTTGATGGTCAACCTGCTGCAGGTTATAACAATGTACTAACTGTAGCTTCTACTTCCGGTACATTTGCTAATATTAATGAGTTACAAAATTATAATCTAAATGCTAACTTAAATGGAGCTAACACTTCTGGTGGTTTTGTTGCAAACAAGTTAAATTTAGGTCCTAATGATAATTTCTCTAATAATCAGACTCTTAGTATTAACGGCTTAACACCTGATCAATACTACAAATTCAGATTCTACCCTCAAGCTGGTGATGCTCCAATTGTTTCTTACAAATCATTAACTAATCCTGGTTACTCTGAGCTTGATGTTTTCACTTTAGCTACAGAACCATCTTCAAATGTTACCAACTTAATGGCTTCAAGCATTGGTTCTACTAGTTTCAACCTTTCTTGGACTAAAACTGGTGCTAATGATAACGTAATTATTCTTGCTAATACTTCTGACCTACAAAATTCTTTAGTTGATGACGGTACTAACTATGCTTTCAATACTAGCTATTCAAGTGCTACTGCACTTCAAGCTGGTCCTAAAGTAGTTTATAGTGGTTCTGCTACTTCTACTGTTATTACAGGTCTTAATCCGAATACTCAATACTATTTCTCTGCTTTTGGATATGCTGGTGGTCTTCGTACTATGGGTACTTTTACTCAAGCTACTAATAACTATACTTCTAACGTAAACGCTGCAGTTTTAAATAGCTCTGCTCAAAACCATATCTTCATTAATACTGTTGCAAATCCAGTTGCAGCTGCTACTAACGTAAGATTTAGAAACAACGTAAATGCAATGAATGAAAGAACTCCAACAGACGTAACTGTCGTTTGGAATGATAATAGTGGTGGTACTGCTAAATACTTAGTAGTTGCTAATACTTCTAATTCATTCACTTTACCTGTTAATTCTACTACTTATTCTGCTGCTGGTTCTACTACAAACTATAGCACTGCTGCTAACTTAGGTGTTGCTAAAATAGTTTATAATGGTTCAAGCAATACAATGGTAAAAATTACTAACTTACCAAGCTCAATTAATGGCCAACCAGTTTTCGTTCAAGTATTTGCTTATGCAGGTAACCCTGGCTCTGAGAATTATGCTTCAGGTGCATTAGGTCAGTTCGCTACTTTAGGTACTATGACTGGTACTTTCAATCCTATCGTTAATGTTACTCGTGGAAGTGCTGGTTCTACTACTATTACTTACAACGTAGCTGCAACTACTGATAAATCTATGCTTGTAGCTCGTACTAACGTAGATCCTCAAAATCCAAGAAATGGTGTTAGCTATTCTACTGGTACTAACAATGTAGAAGGTACTTCTAGTATCATTCAAAGAGATGCTACTACTGCTTCAACTGCACGTTCATTCTCTACTACATTCACTCCTGGTAGCAAAGCAATGGTTAAATTAATCACTTTCAACGGTGATTTATATTCTACTGCTCAATCATTTATTGATGCTACTGCTGATGGTTCTTATACTCTTGGTACTGAACACTACAATATTCCTACTTACTCAAATACAATCACTCCTTTATCAACTAGACCTAATGCTGATGCTTTCTCTATTACTTTCAGTAATATGTCAAATAATCAGACTACTCTTTCTTGGGGTGCTTCTACTGAGTCTAATGTTCGCTATGTAGTAGTTGCTTCAAGATTTGCTTTAGTTAATAATCCGCAAGATGGTATGACTTACCTTAGCGGTGCTGATGATTATTCTTCAAACCGTACTTATGCTTTAGGTGCTTTCTCTAGCTCATTCTGGACTAATGATGCACTTAACCTTGGTTCAGTTGTTTATAATGGTACTGGTACTACTACTAACGTTACTGGTCTATCTGCTAACTTCAACTATAACTATCGTGTTTATAAATTTAGACAAGAAGGTATGGGTTCTGAGATTTACCAAACTAACTTTGCTAGTGGTTCACGCTATACAACAGTTGCTTCTGAGCCTGCTGCTGTTACTAATATCAATACTGCAAATATAACTTCAGTTTCTGCTGATTTAAGCTGGACTGCTACTGGTACAGATGTAATCGTATTAGGTAAAACTGGTACTACAAATACTGATATGCCTACAGATGGTGTTTCTTATGCTACTAACGATATGATTGGTGGAAGCAAAGTGTACTATAAAGGTTCTGCAAATAACATTACAGTTACTGGTTTATCTGCAAATACTAATTACTCTTTTGTAGTTTATCCATTCAATATTGGTGCTGCTGCAACTACTGAAAACTATGCTTCTACTGCTACTTCAGCTTCATTAACTACTGCAAATTCTTCTCCAGCAAGCAAAGTTGTTGTTACTACGCTTCCATCTAATATGGTTGCTGAAAACAACTATACTATCACTGGTTCTTTCCAAGATTCATTTAGTACAGTTACTTCTCCTGCTGTAGCCGGTACTTTAGTTGTTACTATTGGTTCTAATACTATTGGAACTCAATCTTACACTAATTCTACTACTACTTTCAGTATTACTATCAATTTCACTAATGGTAATGGTATTCTTTCTTCGTTAGTTACTGTTGCTGCTAGCACTTTGACTTCTTCTACATTTGCAAATGTTACTATTAGTGCAAGTGAACCTACTGTTGGTCCTACTATTTCTACTTCTAGAAATTCTGGCAATGTTGGTGTAACTCTTACTATTGGTGCTAATAACGCTGGTGTACTTTTAAGAGCTGTTCCAAGATCAGGCAATAGTGGTTCCCCTGCTTACAACGTAACTGATGGTACTGCTTCAAGCACTACTTCTTGGACTAATACTCTTAATACAGAAGAAAACGTAATGATTAGTAACTCTACTACTTACTCTCTTACTCCTGTTACTGCTAGTAGATTTTACCACTTTAGAGTTATTCCTTACCGTGGTGATGCAAGTAATGCTACTGTGAACTATGGTACTGAAAGTTTAAGTCCAACAGCTCTACGTTTCTACTTCAAACGCAATAGCGGTGATGGTACTTCTGGTGAATATGTAGAAGGTGCTCAAGGGTTTGATGTAGCTGAAAACTACGAAAACCCAGTTGCTAATGAGATTAACTTCAATTTAGATAACTACGGTACTATGCCTTTCACTATTGATGTAGTTTCTGCTACAGGTGAAAAAGTAGCTACTGGTATTAATAATGCTATGCTTAATCGTGGTGTTAATAATATCAAAATTCCACTTGGAAACAACGTTGCTACTGGTGCTTACTTCGTAACTATCACTTCTGGTGGTGATTTAATTACTTTACCTGTTACTGTAATTAAATAACAAAACATACAGCACTGAGTGCTAAACTATAAGCCCCCATATCTTTTAGGTATGGGGGCTTTTTTGTTTACTCATTTAGCTATTGCGTTTTTACATAAAGGTTTTATGCTTTACACTCAGGACGGTTTCGGATTAGAAAGTTTCAATTCACCACTAAACTTCATTAGATGCACAAAACATGAATTTAGCACTTCATTCTCATAGAAGCACTTCAGCCGTCACTATTGCCAAACCGTTGTTTAAAGACGTTCTTTCTGTCATTTGGTTAATCATATGTCCATTCTGTCAAGGTCAAAAAGTTTGATTTTCTGTCTACTGAAATAATCAAAAAGTAATAGATGTAAAACCAACTTTCGGGTTCTAAAACTCTTTTGTCTTCTTTGTCAAACCAGTCCTTTGATAAAATATAAAACTCATTGTCCTCAAATTCATTGTGGATTTCAAAGTATCTGTCGAGTAGTTTAGCAAATTCGTTTCTATCGTCACCCCAGTCCGTCTCATTTATAAAGTCAAAAAGAAATTTGGATACTCCTTGTTTGTCTGTTTTCTTAAAGTCGGTTATTTTTATTTTGTCAGCATCAAATGCTTTTCTCAAATAACTCTTGTCTGTTTCAGATATTACAAAGTCACAAAAACTGTCAAATGAAAATTGTTTTGAACGAATGAAAATGTCAACAATTTGGTCGTTGCTAATTAGTTCGTCAACACAAATAGCAAATTCTGTCAAATTTATTCCTTGGTAACCTTCATAAATTTCGATATGTCTATTGCTTTTGATGGTTATCATAAAAATGACCTCTAATGTTTTGCTACTTTGCTATCGGCAGGTCCCGAAACACAAAACTTCATATCATCATTGAACAGCCATTTTGCCAAACTGTTGTTACCATCAATGCTATTTTTGACCATAGTTTCTTTTAGCTTTGATTAGATACTTGTCCAATTTTTTCTTTTCGAAGTCTGTATTTGCGTAATGATATTTTTTCAGGTTTTCAATAAACAAAATGTCTTCTTTGTCAGCAAATGTGGATATATAATCAAGGAAGGTATATTTAAAGTTGTCGCCAATTCTTTCAAAGTTGATTGCACTGTTTGACCCAGTATAATTTCCTGTTGACCAAATTAAATGCTGTTTGTCAATTGGCGTTTGAGCATACACAATATGGTTTAATGTATCAAGTTTGTTTTTATCCAAATTCAAACTTTTCTGGTTTTCAATTTGATATTTAACTGAGTAATTCACTAAATTAAAATTATTATCTAACATTGCGAAGGCTTTAACTCGAACATTAGGTTCTAACGGTTTTAATACATTTTCTACAATCTTTATTAAGGAATCTTCTATTTCGTATTTTTTTTGAAAGTATTTTGGGTTTGTTTTAAATTTAGAATTAAACCCATAATAATCATACATGTAATCATATAAAATATTTTTGGGTATATTTAAACCCAATTCAATGAAGCTCAAAATGTATTCATTTACCCAAACTTGTTTAGTATCAATTGATTTATTGTATGTATTTGGCATATTCATTAATTCAATAAAGTCAGCATATAAGAATTGTTTAACGCTATCTGTTTTGAAATGAGCTAAGCCAAAATGTTTTGATATTGAACATTCTTTTGTTGGCCAAACAGTTCTATCGTGTCTTTTTATATAATTCATTAGTGAAGGAATACACTCCGTTAAGCTATCATCACGAATAATGAAGCAAAGTTGAAGAACCATTTCGTCATCCAAGTTGTCAAGATGTTTATTGATAAAACTTGCATATTCTCTTGTTTCTAATTTTCTCAAAGTTTCCACAATAAGTTTGAATTCATTATCATCTTTTGTTTCAAGCATTGTGAGTAATTCAGGAATGGCAGGTTTGTAACAAAGCTCGCCTAGAGTTTTTATAATTTGGGATTTGCCACCATCAATTCGATTTGAAACCGGATCCATCAAGTTGTTCGGTTTAGAATTGTAAGGATTAGAATCTTTAAGTTGTTGTAATAAAACAGCACCAACTTCATTTGAAGAGTTTTTGGAAAGTTGTCGAACTGCTTCGCCTTGAACTAGACTGTGTGTGTCTTTTAACAAAGTCAATAAAACTTGCTTTGATTGTTTATTATTTATGTTACCCATCAAAAGAGCTAAAGCAAATTTTGAAGATGTGTTCTTAAGTTTTGAATACATCTCATAGACAGCATCATAATGACTATGTTTTAATAGGTATAACTTCATTAAGTTTTGAGAGTTTGCTTCACTTTCAGTTGCAGGTTTAATTTTAGCTAAAAGTTCCTTACATAATTTGGTTTTTTTTTCATTAACATTATAAGCGTTTAGAAAATATTCAAAGTCGGTCAATGAATAAAATTCTTGCTTTTCGTAAAATGTGGTTTGTATTAGGTCATATTGGACTTTCTTGCCCTTAACCTTTAGGTCTCCAGATGTCGGAGACCAAACATAAAATGCTTTTTTAGTCTTTAATGCTTCTACATATTCTTTAAGCTCAGGCTTCTTTAAAAGCTCTTCATTCCAATATTCAATTCTTTTTTTTGTCAGTTCATATAAATTCAAAAAAACCAAATACTTATCACCAGTTTTCATCTTGTCAATTGGGCCATAACGATTACTAAAACCTGAAACCCAAATTTCTTCACCGATTTTTAACTGACCTTTATAAATGTTTAAAATTTTAGCACTTGCTCTAAAGTCTCCGTTTGAAGTGAATTGTATTAATGCAATAACTTTTGAACTATCTAACATTTCTTTCCAAGAAGGATCAATCCAAGAATCAGCCTTTGTCTGAATTGAAAATGCAAAACAGATTATAGTCAATATGATGATTATGTGTCGTTTCATAAGTATTTCCAACAACCATTCAAAAACAAAATTAGAGCATTAATCTTCTTTAGTAAATTTAACCGTCCAAAAATGATTATCTATAATCACTCTTGCATCTATCCTAAAATAAACATATTACATAATTTTTAAAAACCTTTTCCTAAAACTTTAACTTATTTCTGATTTTCCAAAACCATATCTTGCACCAAATTATTAATCAATATTATAAGAAAATCATCATGCTAACACCAGTAAACCATCAA
>VYMC01000216.1_pt1 | contig 13186 bp, 13 predicted proteins | sample 5115301 | NCBI WGS metagenome assembly VYMC01 (sample SAMN12291802, study PRJNA351875) | freshwater metagenome | isolation source: freshwater lake | place: USA: Michigan, Wintergreen Lake | collected 2013-08-08 | reverse complement strand
GCAGCACCTCTATACTTAGGTAATAAGCTGCCATGAATATTAAAAGAACCATACTTTGGAAGTGTAAAGACTTCTTTCGGTAAAATCCTAAAAGCTACTACACAGAATATATCTGCATTAAGTGCATTTAAGCTATTAATAAAATCTTCATCTTTTAGTTTTTCAGGTTGGAGTATATTAAGTCCTAATTCTATTGCTTTCTCTTTTACTGCCGAATAATGCATCTTAAGTCCTCTACCTTGAGGTTTATCAGGTACAGTTACCACTGCTACAACTTCATGCTCCTTAGCTAATAACTCTAAAGTAGGAACTGCAAAATGGGGTGTACCCATAAATACTATTCTTGCCATTACTTTTCCCCTGCAAATACCATAGTTGCTGAAATTACACTTCTTGCACCTACTTGAAGTAGCGCTTGTGATGCTGTATTGATACTTGCACCTGTTGTAAATACATCATCTACTATTATTATGTTTTTCATTTTAGCTAATTCTTTATTGCAAGTGAAAGCATTTTCTAGGTTTTGCTTTCGCTCATCTTTATTAAGTTTTGTTTGTGTTTTGGTGTATCTATTTCTGAATAATATATTTTCACTGAACTCTATATTTAATTCCTTGCTTAATATTTTTCCAATTATAGTAGATTGATTGTATCCCCTTTCTCTTTCTTTAAGTCTATGAAGAGGGACTGGAATAATTAGGTTAAAATTACTCAATTCATGTTCTTTTTTAATTTTATTAGCAAGCAGAGGGGTTAATTCTTCAGCAGGATAGCTAAAGTCATTATACTTTAATTTATAGATTATATTCATATATCTTTCATCTTTAGATGAACTAATCAAAGAAGTAGCACCAATGATTGAAATTTCATCTCTATCGAATTTATCAGTCATTTGGTTTAATATGTAATCACTATTAGGAGCTACTGGTAGGTTTATCAAGCACTTATTGCAAATTTGTTTATTGCTTGTATAATTCTCTTCTTCACAGACTATGCAATACTTAGGCAGTAGGAGTTGAAGAGCTGCATTTGGTAAATTATATAGTGTTTTCAGCATTTTCAAGCCCTACATTGCTTTCTTTTGTTTCAGTAGAAAGAACTAAGGATTTCGGATTTGAAATGAATAGCAAAACTGTTGCAATTAGCAAACCTGTATTCTCTAATATTTTGTACCAATCTAACTTTTTCTCACTCTCTTTTCCAAAGCATCCGCAGTTTATTTCCAAACCTCTTGCTATTGCAGAAATCCCAGCAAGTATGAATACTAAAAGTAATCCCCCAATGATTATCGAATTAGCTTTAAGTTTTACTCCACTAATCAATAAAAGTCCGCAAATAAGCTCGAGCCAAGGTAGAACTAATGCCGATATATTCACCATAGACATTGGTATTAAATGGTAATTCCAAATTTCAGTAGCGAAATGCTTTGGGTCAATTATCTTTCCAATACCTGCTATTACGAATACAGAACCTACTAATAAGCGTAAAGCGAGGTTTACAATAGGGTTATCTATCACTTTTGTTAATTGTTCCATCGTCAAATTTAGCATTATTTTTTTAGTTTGCTTAATTCTTAGCAATAATTCTTAAAAATACCGAATGCCATTTATTCGCTCAATTTCAGGACTACGTGCCACTTTACAAGACGGATTAATTCCAGAAACAGTTACAAAGTACGCATCAAGCTTTTCTAATATCTCACCAGAAGGCACAATAATAATAGGTCGTGATGGCAGGACAAGTGGTAAATGGCTTGAAAAATTAATCGTGGGAGCTATTAATGCTACAGGTCGTGATGTAACTATTCTTGGAATGGTACCAACTCCACTTGTGCAATACTATACTGAGGTGCACCATGCAGCTGGTGGAATTGCTATCACTGCATCACATAATCCTAAAGAGTGGAATGGAATGAAATTTATCAATTCGAGTGGGGTTTTCCTTGATGCAACTGAAAATGCACTTCTATGGGATAGAGTAGATACGAATAATATTTATCTATCGGATAATGAGATATTTCCGGAAAATAGAGAGCTGAAATCACCAAGTAGAGAGTTTATTCGGGCATTGCTTGGCTTAGATTTATTCACTAAAACGGATTTGCTTGATAAAATAAAAGAAAGACAGTTCAAAGTAGTGGTAGATGCTGTAAATGCGAGCGGTTCATTTATAGTACCTGAATTATTGAAAGAATTAAACTGCCAAGTTATAGAGCTTTATTGTAAAGGGAATGGAATTTTCCCACACACACCAGAGCCCATCACAGATAACCTTACCGACCTTGCAAATGCTGTAAAGCATCATGGTGCTGATTTAGGCATTGCAGTTGACCCTGATGCAGATAGATTAGTTTTGATTAACAACTTGGGAAAAGCAATTGGCGAGGAAAAGACCTTAGCAATTTCGGCATTATCTGTATTCTCTAATTTAGAGTATTTTACTAATGATACAAAGAATGTATCTGTAGTTGTAAATCATTCTACAAGTAAAATGACCTACGATATTGCCAAGAAATACAATGCACAATGCCTTTCTGCTCCGGTTGGAGAAATTAACGTAGTTAAGAAAATGAAAGAAAGTGGAGCAATATTCGGTGGTGAGGGTAGCGGTGGAGTAATACTGCCTGCTATGCACTATGGAAGGGATTCTCTTGTGGGTATAGTGCTTACTTTATCACTACTTGCTCAAAATGATGTAAGTTTGGAAGAATTGGCGACAATACTACCAAAATATGAAATGATAAAGCTGAAAAAAGCATTTACCGGTAAATTGGATTCTGTAATAAATACTATAATACAAAAATATCCTAATGCAGAACTAATTAAAGAAGATGGAATTAAACTGAATTTTAACAACTCATGGGTTCAGCTTCGTACTTCAAATACAGAACCAATAATCAGAGTGATAGCTGAAGCATCAACTCAATATGACGCACTTGGTTTAGCCAATGAAGTAATGGAATTGGTGTAGATAGTAAATGGAAGTTAAGTATTTATTTATTCTATTCTTTTTGATGCTAATGTTATCACTTAATAATAATATCCTCTTATGTGATTCTAATCAAGATACTCAAGATGAAAGTATTTCAATAAACTGTGACTCAGTTTATAAGAATAAAGATATAACTTTAAAGTTAATTCCTTTAAGAAGTAGTAATGATGAATGGAGCAAAGATTATTATTTATACCGATTTACTATTTTGAAAAAGAATGGTGATTCTACAATAAAGCTTTTAGAAGATACAATAATAAGTACTTCACAAATTGTAGAATTTGAAAATTATAATAAAGATAAAGTAAAAGATATTTTAATTCAAAATGAATCTAGTGCTAGAAGCAATTTGACTTTCCATTTATATCTAGCGGATTCAAATTGCACATCATTTAAAAAAGTCGAAGGTTTTGATAATATTCCAAATCCTAATTATATTGACAAATATGATATTATTGATAATTATGTTGTTTCTGGCCTTGATTGGTCATCATTTTATTTTATACATAATTATAAAGTTATTGATTTGCATGAAGCTGTGGAGTGGAGAAATCAGAATGAAAAAGAATACAATAAATCTCTCAGAAAATATAATAAGTTATTAAAATTAGTATTAAAAAAGAAATCAACAATTAAAGATGAATGTAATTGAAATAATTGACTATCCACATTTCCTATTACCAATATTTGCAACTTTTAATTAGTTAAATTCGTTGGATAGAGAAGGACAAAATAGGTGAACTATGAAATTTTTCGCTCTTTTACTGATAGTACTAAGTACTCAACTTTTTGCAAATGAAACCTATTTTACTAGCTTTCATCCTCTTCAAGATAGTACCTGTAAAAAGTATCCGCAACCAAAAGGAGTATTAGTAAAACTATTTCAAGATACTATTGACTTTGAATTTGAGGAAATTGGATTTATTGAAATCCACTGCGATGCCTCATTAGACAAAGAAGAGGTTATCCAACAGCTACAATATGTTGCTTGGAAAAATTGTAGCGATGCAATAATTGATGTGGCGGAAGGTAATGCGGTTCGCAATAGAAAAACGAAATATTATGGAGCTAGCAATGAGCACCAGGTTTATTCAGCATTAGCGGTGAGAATAAAAAATCCTAAGCAAGGACTTATTCCTAATAACTACGACTTCTTAAATGTAGCAAAGAATAAGTATAGGGCTAAAGGTGAAAACTCCGCCAGTGCTGCTTTCTTTGCTGGTGTTGGCGCTACGATCGGTGCTATAGTATTTATATTAGCAGGTATAAATTTAGATGAGCAAGACGTAGATTAATTTATTTAAGCATTTTCATTAAAAATCTCCATCCATCTTGGTGGATAATAAAGTGGTTTAAATCCTAAATCTGCATAGAATGAGTGGGCATCTTGAGTTGTTAGGGTGAACCTACGGATTTCTTTAAATACTTCTACATCCATAATTGATTTCATAAACTCTTTTCCAATGCCTTTGCCTCTATACTGTCTATCTATATACACATCACAAAGATATGCATAAACTGCAAAATCTGTAATTACTCTTGCAAAGCCAATTTGCAAGTTGTCTTCATACAAGCCAAAGCAGAATGAATTTTCAATAGACAAATCAATCAATTCCTTGCTTCTCTTATTTGCCCAATAAGAATCTTTAAGAAAAGCATATATTCTTTCCTTTTGTAACTTTGCTTTGTCGGTGCTAATTAGATATATACCAACTATTTTTTCTATTTTTGTATTGTAATTCATCTTTGAACTGATTTACGCTTTGTAAAATATAAACAATTTTTTACAACCAATAATAAAAGGTTGCGATGCTAAAATACATTTTAATTCTAATTAGTTCAATACAATTTTCGTACTCTCAGATGTATGAAATGAGCTTAACAAAAGAAGCCGCATTGCTTGGCGGAACAGCTATTTATGGCTTTGTTTCAAAAGGTATTGAGGCAAAAGTAAAACCAATAACTATAGAGGAAATAAGAGCTTTAAACAAAGATGATGTTAATTTCATAGATAGGCAAGTATTTAAGGAGTTTAATTATTCGAGTGCGGCATTTAGCGATGTGCTGGTATATCTACTTGCAGTGGCTCCGGGGGCATTTATATTTAGTGATGAATTAAAAAAAGATAAGTACTCCATACCTGTGATGTACATAGAGACACTTGGCTTGGCAGCACTTGCAACCAGTTTGCCGAAAGGATTGGTAACCCGAATGAGACCTTATGCCTACGATTCACTTTATATGTGGCAGAATAATCTTTCAAGTGCTGATACAAAAAAGTCATTTTTTTCAGGACATAGCACAGTAGCATTTGCATCGGCAGTATTTACAGCTAAGGTATTTTCAGATTTATATCCAAATTCTAAATTTACACCTTATGTGATAGGTGCTTCACTCCTTGCCGCAGGGACGGTAGCATATTTACGTATGGATTCGGGTATGCACTTCCCTACAGATGTAATACTTGGTGCGGCATTGGGTTCCATAATTGGCTATGCTATACCGGAACTTCACCGAGTTGGGCGAAGCAACGAAGCATTAATTATACAACATGATGCATCTTTAGGTGGTAATTATCGCGGCTTTGTGGTCGGCTATAGCTGGGTAGTAAGGTAGGAATATAATATAAGTGATGAATATGTTTATAAAAGAGAGTGTATTCAAACAATATTAACAATTATGAAAATACTTACTACGTTAGTATTGGTAAGCATGCTTACTATATTATTGTTAAGTTATTGTTAATTTTACTAATATGAATAAAATAATTTGCTTACTTCAAAAAAATAATATAAGTTACGTTTTAGGAATTACATTCCACTTATTAATAATATTTATAGGAGGGTATTATGCAACCTACAAGCATACAACACACAGTGTGTGCAACAGCACAGCACAGCACAGCACAGCGGAAATTTACTAAACTACTTGGATTTTGCTTACTAATTTTGTTCTTTTTTTCAACAAATGAAAGTAAAGGGCAGGCATGTGAACCTTGTGGTAGTGGGGCATGGACAACAATTGTATATACAAAGGATAAAAACTGTACTGTTTATCCTGCAAGTCCTTGTAAAATGGTAATCACATTCCAGTATAGGGTTGTTAACTGTACTCCTTTAACACAACTCCAGTTTAAAATAGACAAAATTAATTTTAGTAATGGATGTTACGCACAAAATCCTTGCTTTGATTTAAGTTTGTATGCAGAAGCAATGTATTGGACTATTGATAAGTTATATTCGATGGGCACCCCAGGAAATGCTGACTATAGTTATGGTATTGACTTGTTGATTGGTCTACCTGATAATTGTCTAAGAAATGTAGAATCATTTAGCACTGGATGTGTAGAAACAGTCCAAAGGGCGGCAGATAATCCATGGCTTTGGGATGGAGAAGAATATTATTATGAAATGAGGAATTGTTGGGGAAATGCATGCTGTAGGGTGGGTTGGGTAATGTGTCCTGTTAATTTTCATACCCAATCTCTTGATTTATGGAGAAGAAATAATTCATATTACTTCTCTAATAATTGTAATATGTTAAATGATCCTTTTACTGACATGGAAGGTGATGATATAATATGGAGAAGTGGATGCTTACCAGTTTGTGAAGAACTAACAAATTTTCCAATAATACAGGACTAAAAAAATGAAAAATGTTATAATTTTAATGATTCTTTGTTTTCTAACTTTAGAGGCAAAAGAAATAATGAAAATCAAATACAGAAAAGAAATTGGGAATGATTCATCAGAGTACAATAATGTAGGTTTGAGGTGGTTAGAAAAAACGAAATCCGGAGGTATAGCACTTATTGCTCAAAGAAGAAATTTTCCTGGATTTAGATATATTGAATTTGATAAGAACTTTAATGAATTAAAATATGAAATAAGAAATCCTAAATATCCCAATGGAGAAGAAGCTATTGACGGAGAACCATACTATTTTACTAAAGAAGGTAAAGCCCTTTTCTATATAGATGGAAATTACTTTACCTCAGAAGATATTGGTGAAACAACAAAAATTGCCCCATCAAATGAAATACTAAAAAACCAGATGAGTAATGGAGAGTTCAAAGAAAATGATAAGTATCTATGTTTTGTAAAATATCAACTACTTTTACTATTTGATAAAGATTTTAATTTTATAGATTCAGTTTCCTTTCCAGATAGTATGAAAGATGTTAAAACCGACTATTTTTCTTTCTTTGAGTCAGCAATTGGGAAAAATGATAAAATGCTATTTTATGTAGCAGTTTTTAGAAAAGGTGCACAAAAGTATAGAACTTATGCCATGGCAGAATATGATATTAAAAGTCAAAAATGGAATCTAACTCCAACTATAAATGGTGCAGGATCTATATGTGTTATAGATGAAAATATATTCTTCGGCAATGCGGGATTAGATAGAGAATTGTTACGATTTGATAAGGATAGCTCAAAATGGATATTAAACAAGAAACTTGTTTCAACTGCAAATCACATAACCGAAATTGCAGGGAAAATTTATTATTCAAATCCTTTACATATAGGCTATTCTAAAGATAAAGGAAAGATTTGGGATTCTATTGAAGTAGAAAAAGGTGATATGCAACAGTTTGTTTCATTCTTTAAAGAAATAGACAATGAAATTTATTTGAACACTTACGGAGAATACTATTCAATTCGCAAACTAGAAAATGTTAGCTCAGTTGAAGAAAATACTTCACCGATTCAAGCTCAAATCCAAGCTAAAGCAATTGTTACAAATGGCAGACCAACCCAAATTACTATAAGTAATGTACTTGGTAAGACACTTACCTTTACTACACTTGAAGAAGCAAATAACTACTTACTCGAAGCCAAAGGACTTATGCTTATAAAACTTCACTTTGCAGACAAAGAAGCGACTTACTTGAAACACTACTTTGAATAAAAACTTAAGTGTAAATATTTAAATATTACTCTGTTAAAATATAAAGGGCGGCGCTTTAAATAGGGCTACCCTTTTTTTGTAGATGATAATACAAAAAAGTCTTGTTATTTAGAACATAAGTAATATCTATCCCCTAAATCCACTAAATTTGCCTATAAAATCAACTCAAAGAAATTAGAAATGTTGCAGAACGTACGCGGTACAAAGGATATAACACCACCTCAGATTAGAAATTGGCACTATTTAGAACAAATCTTTAGGGATGTCTCCTCACTATTTAGCTATGAGGAGCTACGCACTCCAGTTTTTGAATACACCGAGGTCTTCTCGCGTGGTGTGGGTGATTCTACAGATATAGTGAATAAGGAGATGTACACCTTTTTGGATAAAAGTGACAACTCCCTGACTCTACGTCCTGAAATGACTGCCGCATTAGTTCGCTCTGCAATACAGAATAATCTAATACATAGTGGCAATAATCGGCTGTGGTATGCAGGTCCATTCTTTCGCTATGAACGTCCGCAAGCTGGTAGGCAGAGGCAGTTCCATCAATTTGGGGCGGAATGTCTAAATGCCTCTACTCCTGAAAGTGATGTAGAGGTGATTCTCCTTGCCAATGCAATTATTGAAAAAATTGGAATTAAAAATCATAAGCTACTTATCAATTCACTTGGTACTATAGAGTCAAGAGAGCGATATAAAGATGAGCTTAAGAAGTACTTCAAAGTGCACTTTGAAAAGCTAAGTGAGGATTCACAACGCAGATTGGAAATAAATCCACTTCGTATCCTTGACTCTAAAGCGGAACAGGATATTGCTATTTCTAATAATGCACCACAGCTTAGTGAGTATTTCGATGAAGAAAGTAAAGCACATTTTGACTTTGTAATAAATGCACTAAATAGCTTAGAGATAGATTATGAAATCAATCAGAAATTGGTAAGAGGTTTGGACTATTACTCGCATACAGTGTTTGAATTTCAAAGTTCAAATCTTGGTTCGCAGGATTCGTTTGGCGGTGGCGGTAGATATAATGGCTTGTTTGAGCAGTTGGGTGGCAAGTCCACACCGGCTGTCGGCTTTGCCTTTGGAATCGAACGGCTACTAATGATAGCTGAAAAGCAGGGTGTACTTCCAAATATTGAAAATAAATTGGATTATTATATAATTTGCCCAAGCGAGAGTGCGAAGTTGTTAGCTATGAAACTATCTAAAGAGCTTACAGCAAAGGGCAAGTCAGTATTATATGATTTGAATAGACGTTCATTCAAATCGCAGATGAAAGAAGCTAATAATTGCAATGCAGAATTTGCAATCATCTTGGGTGAAGATGAACTTTCAAGAAACTCATTCACACTAAAGAATATGAAGACTTCCGAACAATCAGAAGTGAAGATAGAGGAGTTTAATAAATAAAAAAGGGCTACTTAGTAGCCCTTTTTTATAATTGAGATTTACTTTTCAAAGCAGTCTTCTACTTTTATTATCTTTATTTTATTAGGATTAATTGAAATTGGGAAGTTTGCAATTTCTTTATCTTCCTCCAAAATTGCTTTTGGCTTTTCATTCTCGTAAGTAATTGGGCTTGGTACATTCTCGAGTAGGTCTTTTTTCAACTGCTCAGCATCGGAAGTTACTATTACTATCTTCATATTTTTATATTGAAGATGTTTCATAATAGAAATATTTACTTGCTCCAAAGTGGTACGTTTTATTTTCTCACTAAGCAAACTTGTATAATTCTGATTATCAGCCAATCCATAGAACATATTATCAATCGAATAGCCCAATCTCGCACTTAGAGTGGGCGTATAATTCAAACAGTATTTGCTAAGGAAGTTCTTTGTCTTTTCAAATTCACTCTGAGTAAGCCCGTTATTCACTATATTTTGAAGCTCACGCATAGCCGCACGAAGTGCAAAGTGTTTATATTTATGTTGAACAGGGCGTATCCATACTTCAAAGATTTGATTGCGTCTTGCATTGTTGGGGTCAGGCATTTGAAGTGAGCCACCATTTAAAAACGCCTCTATGTAAGAATAATCTCCATAGTTTAAACCGCGTTTTTCTCTTATTACTTCATATAAATGGCTTGATTGATTGCGGTGTTCGCCAAACCATGAATTAAATATAGCGAGTGGCACAAATTCAGAGTCATTTCTAAGTACACTAATTGGGTAGCCAAAACTAATTGCAGTTGCTGCATTCTTTTTCTCTACTATCGTTACTTCAAGCCCTTGAAGTGGCTTTGGTGCTATATTTACAACACTTGGCTCACCTTTTGGCAAATTATTAAGACTAGTAACACATTCCAATACAAATGCATCACTGAAATTACCTGCCAATCCAAGTATATAGTTAGAGCGAGTAAAGTATTTTTTATAGAAATTCTTTACATCATCAATTGTTATAGATTTAATACTTGAAACAGTACCTTCTGCTAAATGTCCATAGCGAGTAAATTCAAATATTTCGCCATATAGCACAGCTTTACCAAGCTCTTCATCATTTGCATAGCGGAGAGTTTTTTCTATGTAGTCCAATCTCTGCTTTTTAATTCTTTCTAAGTCTTCTTGTTTAAATGCGGGTGCAAGTAACGCCTCGCGGTACAGCTCCCAATAAGTTCGTAGATTGTCTATGTGAGTTCTTCCACGAATTACAGTCATATCTTTATCAACTTTACTATCATACCCAGCTGCGATAGGATATAATTTATCTAAAATTTGATTGTAACTATTCTTGGTAGTACTACCATCTGTAAGTATTTCAGCTACTATAGAAGCTAATCCTTCTTTGCCAATTGGGTCATTAGCAGAGCCAAAATTGAACCACAGATTGAAACTAACTGTTACCTCTTTTTCATTTTTAATTAATAAAGTCTTAGACTCTACCTCACTTGCAGCCATTAATAAATCACCCATAGTTAATGCAAAAGCTATTAATATTAAAATATACTTCATTATTTATCTCCTCTCAAAGTAACAGTAGTTCTTATTTCTTCTTTCAATCGTTGAGCAGCATTTTGTATATCCTTTGGAGTAACTTCTTGCATAGTAGTAAAGTAATCTTCAATTTGTTCAATACCACCAGTTGCTGCTACAAATCGAGCCAATCCACCAGCCACACTTTTAGGAGAATCCATACCCATTAGGTAACTATATTTGTTTCGCTTTTTAAGATTCTCCAAGGCATTTGCATCTACTAAAGTAGATTTGAATTTCTCAATTTCGGCAAGAATTTCATTTTTTACATACTCTAGATTTTCTTCAGTTGCCATTGCATAGGTTAAATAAAGGAATGGGTCTCTATTCATACCTGTATAGCTTGATAGCGACAATACTTTTTGTTCTTTAAGATAGAGGCGTTTGTACAATTCAGAGTTAGAGCCAAAGGCAAGTTCGTAAAGCATGGCTGAGGCAACTACCTCTTTGCTTTTAGGGTTATACGCTTCACCTTTGTATCCAATTGCTAAGATTGGGTTGGTCTTTCCATCATACTTTGCTTCGCTATTTCGTGGTGCTTTTTGTGAAGGTTCTGCTGCAATCTGTGGTGCAGTATATCCTTTCTTCCATGAAGAATAATACTTTTTGATTAATTCGAAAGTTTGTTCTTGTTCAAAATCTCCGACAACATAAACTATGCAGTTTTCAGGTCTGTAATACCGTTTGTAGAAACTAAGTGAATAATCATACAAATTGGGCATATTTTTAATATCTTCTTCATAGCCAATTGTGGTATGTCTGTAGGTATGTTTATCGAAAGCAGTTTCTTTAAGCTTTTCCCAAAGTACATTGAAAGGAGAAGTTCTACCTTTTCTGAACTCACCATAAACAGCACCTGATTCAGTTTTGAACTCTGGTTCGGCATATCTTAGATTTTGAAATCTATCGCTCTCAAGGTCAATTACAGTTTCAAGGTCTGCTTTAGTGAATGCTAAGTGATAACAAGTAAAGTCATCTGTAGTATAGGCGTTAGCATCAGCACCGATAGTTGTAACTATACTATCATAGACAGCACCAGGTCTTTTCTCTGTGCCGCGGAACATCATGTGCTCAAAGAAATGAGCAAAACCTGAGCGACCTGGCTCCCATTCATCTCTACTGCCTGTTCTTACCACAGTATAGTAAGAGACTGTGCCAGTCTTTGGCATTGGTATAAGAATTACTTTCAGCCCGTTATCAAGGTATTTTACAGTGAAGTCGAAGGGAAAGACTTTTGCATTCATCTGTGAACTCGCAAGTATTAACAAGCAGAAAGCATATAGTAATGATTTTATCATAGCTTCCTTTGTGGTTTTAATTTCTCAAAATTACGAAAGAAGAGTGGATTTGTTTGGGCAAAGCATTAAGTAGTTATAAATAAAAAAAGTAGTGAGGAAGTCCACACTACTTTCTTCTTATAAACTATTTCACAGCTATTAATTATTCTTTATCTTCGGAGAAAAGAGCTCTTTTCTTTTCTACAATCTGAGAATTAGAACTAGCTAAAAGTGCATCACGAGTATTCTTTTGTACAGCAATTGCACCAAATAGTGCTAATACAAAAGCAAATACATAAAAACCCTTTTCACTTGGTAAAAGCAATGCATTCCATAACCCCACTGCAAGCATAGCTAATGAAAGCAATGTTGTAAACCAACAGATATTATAATAAATATCAGTAACTGGTATTCCTTCTAATCTATCTCGCACACTTTTCTGCAATGATATTACAGAAAATAAACCTAATACTAATATTGCGAAGTAATATCCTTTTTCATTCAAAAGCATACTTGCCCGCCATAATCCCGTAATAAAACCAATTATTCCTATACCTAATGCAACCCATGAAGCAAATACAAATGCACTTGAGGGGCGTTGTTGTTCCATTTTTTTATCCTTATTATTTGTAAATATTTAAAATTCCTGTATCAAATGGAGTCCAAAGACAATGCTTTTGACCACAACTTGCAAGAGCATTATTAGTCCAAGTATTGCAAGTGGTAAATAAGCTGTAGCTACCTTTGGCTTCATAAAAAGCGTCATCATCATTATATTGAGCATTAGTTTTGATATTTATAAAATGCCCTTGTGAATCTTTCTGAACACTATTTTCAATATAATCAATTAATCTTTGATATTGCTCTTTAGAAATGTAAATCTTTTTTGTTACACTATCTACTTTAGGTTCTTTCATAAATGTAGTATGTAAAGCAGTTGTACTCAGACCGGTTACTGCTTTAAATGCAACAGATGCTTTTAGTTCTGCCCAAGTAGGAGTTTGAAGATAAAATCCTTTATCACCC
>VYMC01000214.1_pt1 | contig 13308 bp, 12 predicted proteins | sample 5115301 | NCBI WGS metagenome assembly VYMC01 (sample SAMN12291802, study PRJNA351875) | freshwater metagenome | isolation source: freshwater lake | place: USA: Michigan, Wintergreen Lake | collected 2013-08-08 | reverse complement strand
GTCTTCCTGATACCATTATTTATGTAGAAACAAAATTCAATAACGACCCTCTTCCTGGCACTCTTACAAAACTGAATATTTACTACGATATTAATAAATCCACTATCCAAAAGACTAGCCAACCAGCGCTTAATAAACTTTTCAAGTTACTTAAAAAGAAAATTGATATTACTATAGAATTACAAGGTCATACTGATTCAACTGGCAAAGCTGAGGCAAATTTGAAATTATCTCAACAAAGGGCAGAATCTGTTCGCAATGAATTAATCAAAATGGGTATAGAACAAAATAGAATTAAAGCTGTTGGCTATGGAGATACTAAGCCAGTTGCTACCAACACTACTGATGAAGGAAGACAGCTTAATAGACGCACCGAATTCGTAATACTAACTAAATAGATTGGACAAATACAATACAGGATATAGATACTATAGACTAATCGCTTTTCTTATAATTGCGACTGCTTCTGTATTTACAATTTTTGCTAATCCAAAAAGAAATAGCTTAGAAAATAGATTAAAAACTACACAAGGTGCTGAAAAATATAATATCCTTATTAACCTTTCTAAGGACTATGAGGAAGATTTACCAGATTATAGCATTAACTATGCGGAGCAAGCTCTAGACCTTGCTAATACTCTCAATGATGATGCATTTATTACTGATGCAATTAGTAGATTAGGGCTTGCCTATATGAGTGCAGGTCAGTATGGAAAATCCCATGAATTTCTTACTAAATATCTAACTAAAGTAGAAAAATCTGGTGATAAAAAGCAAATAGTCTTTACAAATAATAATATCGGTACTATTTACAAACTTTGGGGTGATTACAATTCAGCTATTGAGTATAATCTTAAAGCACTAAAAACTGCTGGTGAAATTAATGATACTCTCGGCAGTATTGTTGCTTACAATAGTATCGGAAGCATTTATACCGATTGGGAAAAGTATGAAAATGCTCTACAAAATTTGAATAAAGCTTACTCATTATCTGTTACTTTAAAAGATAAAGTTGAAACAATCAGAACTCTTATGAATTTAGGTCAACTTTACGCTAAGAAAAGGAGTGTATCCCAAGCTCAAGCTAAGTATTTTGAGGCAATTAGTTTAGCTGAAGCAATTGGCAGGAAATCTCTCATTGCTAATTCCTATTTTGAATTAGGCAATATTTACTTAGATAATCCTCCTAAATTCGCCCAGTCAGAAAAAGATAAATATCAAAAACCACTTGATTACTTTAATCAAGCAATCGAAACTTATAGAATTCTATTTAGTAAAGTTGAAATTGGGAAAACCTTTATAAAACTTGGTATTACTCACCTCAAACGAAATGAATTAGCCGAAGCTGAAAAGAATTTGAATGAAGGTCTTAATGTTGTCAGTCAGCAAAATTTAAAAGCCGAAATGATGGAAGCATTTCTAAATCTATCTACTCTTTACAAGAAAAAAAATAATTTTAAACTCGCTTATGACTACTTAAATAAATATACATCTCTTAGCGATTCTATTTTTAGTGACGTTACTCTGAAAAAATTCTCCGATATGGGAACCAGACTTGAAGTTGAAAAAAGAGAAAAAGATATTCAGCTTCTTAAAAAAGAGCAAGAGACAACAAAGTATATCCAAATAGTCCTTGTTATGGGCTTAATATTTATATTAGCTATGGCAGGACTATTATTCCATAGATTTACACAGAATAAAAAAATAAATGCTCTACTCCAAGAAAATAATAATAAAATTGAATCTGCTTTTCATGAATTAAAAATTAAAGAGGAGAGCTTAACTAAGCTTAACTCTATTTTGACTAAAACAAATGATGACTTAAATAAATCTCAATTAGAGCTGTCAAAATCTAATGCGACGAAAAGTAAATTCTTATCTATCATAGCCCATGATATTAAAAATCCACTACAAGGAATGATTCTTTCTACTGAAGTGCTTAAGCAGTATGACCGTTTAACAACAGATAAACTTGTGAGTCTGATTAACGGATTAAATGAAACTTCTGTCAATTTATCCGACTTAGTTAGCAATCTCCTCAATTGGGTTCGAAATCAAAGTAGCAGTGTTCAATACGTCCCAATGATTACGGATTTACATAGCTTAGTTGTGCAAAATTTTAAATTAGCTAAAATTAATGCTAATAAAAAGAATATAACTTTAATCAATAATCTAAAGGAACCCACCTCTGCTTATTGCGATTATAATTTGATAAATACTGTTTTCAGAAATCTCATTACAAATGCTATTAAGTTCACTCCAGAGAATGGTGAAATTTCTATCAGTTCTGAGGATAATATTGATGAAATAGCTATCACTGTGGAAGATAATGGCGTTGGAATTCCACCTGAGGTAATTGGTAAACTATTCGATAATGACGAGTTTCATACCACACAAGGTACTTCTAAAGAGAAAGGCACGGGCTTAGGTTTAAAGCTTTGTAGTGAGTTTGTAGAATTAAATAAAGGCACTATAAGAGTAGAGAGTGAGCTTGGTCTCGGTACTAAATTCATTTTTACTCTTCCTAAATAAATGAAAGATTTACTTTACATAAAATTGAGTACTGGCAATAAAGTATTAGTTTACTTACTGTTATTCTTTGCTTTTTTTATGAGATTAAATATAAATTCAAGCTGGTTATATCCTACTCAATATGATATTTACGGACTCGCCGATTTGAATTTATTTTTTGCAAAATTAGGTGTGGCTTTTGATAGCTATAACTACTTTCCATTGCTGAAATTATTTAGCTTAATAATCTCACTTCTTTTGCTATTTAATATCTTCCAAATTGCTAAAAGAATGTTATCAAGCACTGTGTCTGCACTATTTACTGTAGCATTTATAGCAGTCAATCCTTTTCTTACTCATCTTGGTAGATTCTTATCTACTGAGAATTTTGTCTTACTGATTTTATCATACATTGTAATCATAATTTATGATAGTATTGAAAGAAAATCTCTTGTCAAATCTCTTTTAGTTCCGCTTTTATTATCTATAGTAGTCGCTATCAAAGTTGAACTAGTATTTTTAGCATTTGCTTTAGTAATTGCCAGCTTTCTTGTTAGAAGAAATACCGGTCATATAGTAATAGGTCTTTTTCTTACTTTATTCTCTGCTTTAGTTGCTTTATCAATTATTGATTTAGCCGATTTAAGTCTATATACAATTGATAAAAGTAGCATCTCCACTTTCCGTTATATAGCTGAATACTTACTAATTCCTATTATAATTTTTGTGATTATCTATCAAAATAGATTTCAACTCCGCTTAGTTGATAGAACTCCACTTTTGCTAATTATACTTGCAGTATTGTCAGTTATACCAGTCTTTTTGGGGTATAGCGAACAAAAAGTAATAATGTCAGTTTCTATTGCTTCAATATGCTTAATGATTGGCTTTGGTGGTTTATTAGAATTTTTCTCAACTCAAGATAAACAATATAGAATTTCTATTTATGTATTTACTATATTTATATTTGCCTTTTCAATTTATCGCCTTGCCATACTTGGCTTACAAACAGATAATTTAGATAATGCTAGACAAGAAATACACAAACTCATAATTCCTAGTGCAAAAGTACTTACTGATGACAAAAAATTCCTAGTTGCTATGAAGCCCCAGTTGTACCTACAGGGTATGATTCAAGATATTAAAATATTAAATAAAGAAATCCATCCAACTATCATTGAAAGACTAAACAAACAGAAATACAACTACATCCTATTTAATTATAGAATGAGTAAAGACGTTACTGATAAAATTAAAGATACTTTCATTTCCGATTACTATAAAACTATATTTGCCAAAAAGAAAGTTACCGCACAAGGCAGTTTTGAAGATGAAATTACGCTTTATCGTAATATTAATTACTATTAGTAATCTTTTAAGTTTTGCTAAAGAAAATCAAGTCGGGGTTACGATGTCCTCTTTTGATGGTCTTGGCTTTACTTTTAAAAGAGATTACAACAAAGATTTCACTTATCAGATTACTGGTTTCCCTTTTATTTTCAACCCAACAGGTGGTAGCGATTTAGATTTAGCTTTGAATATTGGAGGTAAACTAAGCTATACTATTGTTGACAATACTTATAATAGTTCTTATTTGTTCACTTCTTTCAGTTATTGGTATTTAGATGAAAAAAGGGTGCAAGAAAAACTGATTAATGATAGAATCGTGATTTCAAATAATCATAAAATTGAACGACTTTACAATATTGGGCTTGGTCTTGGCTATGAGCAAAAGTTTGAAAAACTACCTATTATACTTACTTTTGATGGTGGTTTGCTTTTTCAAAATGGTTCTAATACAGTTTTTTCAAAGTGGATTGACAGAGCAGGAAGCAATACTTCCATTCTAAGCTTTGGATTTGGCTTTACAATTTGCTACAGCTTATAAAATCTTTTTCTTTACTTTTTAGAAACTACAATCATTTTGTTATTAAATTGCACAGAATCATAATCTACTGTCAAGTATGTTCTACTTTTTAGCAAATTGGATTAAGTCAACTTTTGATTTACCTGGCTTGGGTCTATTCCAATACATTACTTTTCGCTCCGCTGCTGCTGCAATTACAGCTCTGTTAATTAGCTATTTTATTGGACCTGTCATTATTGCTAGGTTGAAAAAAATGCAAATTGGCGAACAAGCTAAAACTGAGCTACAAAATATCGGTCTGCACGTCAGCAAAGCAGGTACTCCTACTATGGGTGGATTAATTGTACTTACTTCACTAATAATACCAACTTTACTTTGGGCTAACGTAGCTAATGCATTCATAATTCTCATAGTTCTCACTACAGTTTGGCTCGGTGCAGTTGGCTTTCTTGATGATTATCTTAAAGTCATTAAGAAGCTACCTAAAGGTCTTATCGGTAGATATAAATTGGTTGGGCAAGTTACTATTGGACTTATTCTTGGAGGAACTATATATTACTTTCCAGAGGTCTTCTCCTCTGAATTTTACAAGTTCAATACAATAACTACTGTACCTTTTTCTAAGTATCTTAACTTTGATTTCGGTATATTATACATACCAGTAATCGTATTTATACTTACTGCTACTTCTAACGCAGTAAATCTTACTGATGGTCTTGATGGATTAGCAATTGGCACTGTAGGAATATCTTCCCTTGCTTTCGCTATCATAGCTTATGTTTCTGGCAATAAAATATTTGCAGATTATCTGAATATAGTCCATCTTCAAGGTAGTGGAGAGCTAACTATATTCGTCGCAGCTTTAGTTGGTGCTGCTCTCGGCTTTTTATGGTTCAATGGCTACCCTGCTCAAGTTTTTATGGGTGATACCGGCTCTTTAGCTCTTGGTGGTGCCATAGGTTGCCTTGCAATACTTATTAAAAAGGAATTTCTTCTACCTATTTGTGGTGGTGTTTTCTTCGCTGAAACCCTTTCAGTCATTATTCAAGTTAGCTACTTCAAATACACTAAGAAAAAATATGGTGAAGGCAAACGAATATTTAGAGTTGCTCCACTTCATCACCACTTTGAAAAAGGTGGCTTACATGAAGTTAAAATTGTAACTCGTTTTTATATTGTTGCTGTCATCTTAGCTATTATTACTATGGCAACTTTCAAAGTAAGGTAAAATTAGTTCGCTAAACAACTATTTCACTCTACAATCGTTATTAGCATAAATATCTTAGGTAATAATGATTGAAGTTAGAAATCTTAGAAAGATTTACAAAAAAGAAAAAAAGTACGCTGTTGATGATATTTCATTTGAAGTCGATAAAGGGCAGCTTTTTGCTTTCCTTGGACCCAATGGTGCTGGTAAAACTACTACAATATCAATTCTTACTACTACTCTTTTCAAATCTGAAGGCACTATTAATATAGCTGGATTCGATCTAGATAAAAATAGTAAAGATGTTCGCAAGAATATTGGTATCATCTTTCAAAATCCTTCCTTAGATTTAAATCTAAGTGCTGAAGAGAATATACGCCTACATGCAGCACTTTATGGTCTTTATGGATTTAGACCCATCTACTCAATGATGCCCAAAGAATACAAAGATAGAGTGAATTATCTTGCTGAAATTATCGGTATCAAAGATGAACTCTTCAAGGAAGTAAAATCTTTTTCTGGTGGAATGAAACGTAAACTCGAAATTGTTCGCTCGCTTATTCACAAACCCAAAGTTCTATTCCTTGATGAACCTTCCACCGGGCTTGATCCATTCTCCAGAAATGAACTTTGGAAATACCTCCGTACTGTAAGACAAGAAGAAAATACTACTGTTTTCCTCACTACTCATTACCTCGAAGAAGCAGAAGAAGCTGATAAAGTATGTATTATCAATAATGGTAAAATTATTAAGAATAATACTCCACTTGAAATTAAAAAAGAATTAATACAAGACGTTCTATTTCTTGATACAACCGACAGTTCTTCATTGCAAAAAGAATTAATTAGTAAGAATATTAGTTTTACTACAAATGGTAAATTTGCCATTAAAATAGAAAACAGAGCCAGCTTACAAGAATTAATTAAATCAATATCGACACCTCTTATTGATATTGAAATCGCCAAACCAAGCTTAGAAGAAGCTTATATTAATCTAATTGGAAAGGAAAAAGTAAATTGATAATTCAAGAACTTAATGCTGTTTTTACAATTGCCTTTCGCGATATTATAAAGCTATTCCGCGATAGAACTAGGTTAGCTTTTCTACTTATTTTTCCAGTTATATTCATCGGTATTATTGGTGGAATGTTCCAACAAAATTTAGGTAAAAACCTAAACTATAATTATCAACTTTTTGTATTCATAGGCATCATAGTTCAATCTCTATTCTCAACTTCAGTCAATGGATTAGTCTCTCTTGTTAGAGATAGAGAAACCGATTTCACTCAGGAAATGTTTGTTGCCCCAATCTCAAGATACAGTATCATTATTGGTAAGATTGTTGGCGCAGGATTTATAAGTATCCTTTCTATTGTAGGTATAATTATCTACGGGCTGATTCTTGGCTTACCAATCAACGCTATAGATTTACTGGTGCTAACACCTGTTTTTCTTTTAGCTTGTTTACTAGGTGGTGCTTTTGGAATGCTCATTATAGGAAATGTCAATAATCAGCAAACTGTAAATCTGCTATTTCCTTTCGTAATGTTCCCACAGATGTTTGTTGCAGGGGTGATAACTCCTGTCAATAATAGCGGTACTTTGCTAAGTATAATAAGCCATATAGCACCCCTTACTTACATTGTAGACTTATCTCATGGTGCTTTAGCCAGTGTCCGTCCCGAATATAAGAGCTTAATGCTATACTCCACTTACACCAATTTAATCGTAATCTCAGCTATGTGCCTCGTTTTCATTGTAGTTGGCACTATAGCTTTCGCCATTCGTGAAAGGAGTAAGTAAATCTCTTCCTTATCTTAAACTAATTGCTTATTTTACCGATAATCTTGTAAATGCAATCAGCGAAAATGGATTTTAGAAGAGCAGTTACAAAACTTTACGCTAAGTACTTTCATACAGATTCCCAATTAATAAGGAATTTGAACAATGAGCTATTTCATGAACTTAATGATTTAGTTCGTAATACTAAGCCCACTCTTGAAGAGCTCCATGAAGTATCCACAAAGTTAGAGGAGCTTTTCAAACGTGCGTATGAAATTAAAAATGACGATTTCTCTCTTAGCTGGGAAATCCTTCGTCTTCGCCTCTTTTTCTCAAATAACGCTTATGTCCCTTACTTCAAGCAGTTCTATGAAGCCCTTGATAAACTTAAATTTATTCAAGAATACCAAGAGCGTATCAACGATATGCTTCGTACAATTCGGGATTTAGGACTCGAAATCAATAAGCTACAAGAACGTAATCTAAAGCTAGAAGACGACCTTACTTTAAGCTACTCTGAACTTGGCACCCTTCGTTTTCAAATGAAGAATATGACTACAAAAATGGCTGAAATTGAGAAAGAAAATAGCTTAATCCTAATTGAAAGAGACAATCATTTACTTAGAATTAAAGAACTTGAAATAGACTACGTTACTGCCAACAATTTAATGAACGAAAAAGTATTTCATATTGAAGAATTAGAAAATGAAATACTAACAATAAATGAACAAACTCAAATGCTCAGCGATAAGCTAAATGAAGCTCAGAAAATTATTGGGAATAAGAATCAAATCATTAAAGAAATAACTGCAAATTTTGAAAAAGCTAAACGCCTCAACCAAAATGCAAAGAAAAAGATGGAAAGCTTAGCAGAAAAGCAAGAGCAGATGATGAATGAGAATCTTCAGCTAAAAGAACAGCTTAAAGAAATAAAAAAATTAAAAACTCAAGCTCATACTTCAAAAAAACTTATTCGATTGTATGAATCCGAAATTCTATCTTTAAAAGAAAAATATAAAACTCTTCTAGAAGAGCATAAACGCCACATCAGTAGCTAATTACTTGATTATTTTATAAGACTTTCCAGTTTGTATTATTATATAGTTACCCTTTTCCAAATCATTGTAACAATTTTTGCATATTTCTCTCCCCTTTATATCAAATACTACATAATCAATTTCATAATTCAATATATCTTTTACTTCATATTCTGTTAAATCTACACTTGATATCACTTCATTCAAAGTATTATTTAATATGCTGGCTTTATTCATAATTTCATTTTCATCACTTGCAGTCAATTGGTTCTTCGGGTTGTCTTTTCTACTAAAATACATTACATAAATAAATTCCAATGTATCATTTGGATTGAATGTAAACTTTTCTGTCAAATAAGCCATTCTTTTATCTAAAGTATTAAAGTTATCTTCCTTTTTTATATTGTAGAAATCCTCATATGTTAGTAGAGAAGTTCCAGTTGGTACTTCATAAAAACCATAGTTTAATTTTTTCCCATTAATTGTAATTTTATCAAATGGCATAATATTCAATGTATGAAAATACGCTTTTCTTTCAAAATTTGAGGAATCACTATAAAAACTTAAAATACTACCCTTTTGTGTATTTATAACTTTTAAATAATCGTTCTTCTGACCCATAAACTGGTATTTCTCTTGGGAAATATCCGCATCCCAGACTGTCGAGAAAAAAAATTCGTTCAATACCTTAGTAGATTTATTTATTACTCTAGTAGTATTTATTATATAATCGCCAACACTGTTATTTGTCTTAATTGATAAAGTTGTTACTACTTCTAGCCCTATATATCCATATTTTCTCAAATACTCAGGATAATAATTCAAGTCTGTATCTTTATAAGAAGCAACCAAATCTTCATCACCAATAAAAAAAGGTTTCAAGTATTCTTTTTGTGCTTCATTCACAAGATAATTATTCCTGTATTCTCTTACAGACCAAGCTGGGATACTTGAATTAGTTAGATGTTTTCCTGTTTTTTTATTGTAATCATTAGAGCTTTGCACTTCATACTTTAAGCTATTACTTGAATCTATCCCAAGTCCATCATAAATTTTCCCTGGTACAAAATACGATGTCCCTGTATTCAAATCGAAATTTGTAGTTAGCAAATATGTTGAGTCTTTCTTAGCTCCAAAGTAAATTCCACTACCCCATAAGTATTTAGCTCCACTTCCTTTAGGGTAATACAAAGTACCTTTATTATCAGATCTATTATAGCCAATCTGCCCTTGATTATTCAGTGTTATCTGAATATTCCCTTGAGAGTTATTCTTTGTATTTAATAATTCTTGGCTTATACCTATTTGATAAAATATAAATACATTAATGACCACCACCATGACTTTCGCCATGTGCTTCACCTTTGTGTTCGCCGTCTTTTTCGTGTCCATCATTTGCAGTTGAATCCTTTTGGAAATCACTTGGCTTTACTTGAGTAATCTTCGCATTCTTTTCATCAAAAAATATCACTCTTCCTGTTTCAGTATTGTACAAACCGCCTACTATTAGCAATTTGCCTGAAGCTACCATTTCCTTGATAATATTACTATTATCTGTTATTTTCTTCATTTGAAGAAGTACAAATCGCTTTGATATTTGAGAGATAAATTCTTCATTATTTGCACTTCTTTCCTCTCCGTCACTTCCTACTGTTAAAGAAGCTTCTTTTAGCTCTTTTGTTACATTACTTAAATTTGGAATCTCAGAATTATTTAGTACTGCCTTCACAACAGGTGAATTCGAATTGCCCATTACCAATATTAGTTTGCAACCTTTTACTTTAGTTGCAAGCTCCAATCCACCTATCAAGCTTTGGTCTAAATATGCTGCCGGTGAGCGAAAACTCATTATATCTCCAATTCCACAATCGAAAATTATCTCCGTAGGAATACGCGAGTCAATGCAACTAACTAATGCAGTATGAGGATATTGATTATCTTTCAGTTTTCCTGCCTGCTCTACATAATCTCTTTCAGTTGGAAAACCTTCATAAAACCGTATATTACCTTTTTCAAGTAATTCTAAAATTGCTTTTGCAGAAAGTTTTTCAAGTCGTGATTTTGTCATCACTTCTTTTACTAATATTGCGTCTTCCTTCTCTTTCTGCAATTCTTTCTCTTTATCTCCTCCACAGGAAATAATAAATGCAGTAAGCAAAAGTGCTAGAAAATTTAAACTGAGTTTCTTCATTGTAAGCTCTATCTTTTTAATTTTGACTAAAAGACATTCAAATTTATGAAAATTTATACAAAAACAGGTGATGATGGTACTACTGGTTTATTCAATGGTAGTCGTGTTTCTAAAAACTCATTAAGAGTCAATACTTACGGTACTGTTGATGAACTAAACTCTATCATAGGGCTTGCTATCGCTTTTGATATGCCAACCGAAATGCTTCCTACTTTCAAAAAAATCAGTAGAACACTTTTCAATCTTGGCTCTGACTTCGCAACACCACTCTTACCAACACCTAAGTTTTCTGTCCCTCGTATTTCCGAAGAAAACATCCTTGATTTAGAAAGACTTATCGACCAATATGATGAAAAACTTACTCCACTAAAGAGTTTTATTTTGCCAGGTGGTTCCAAATCAGCTTCTTTCCTGCATCAAGCACGTACTGTTTGCCGTAGAGCTGAACGTTTAGCAGTTGAACTTTCTTCTCATGAAGATTTAGGTCTTTATGCTGTTAAATTTCTCAACCGTCTTTCAGATTTTCTTTTTACCGCCGCTCGTATGGCTAATCATCTTTCTAATATTCCTGATGAAATTTGGGAAAAAGATTGATTTTAAAAGAATATCCTCAGTTGTAATAAACCTAAAATAGTAGCACCAATTTAATCAAATAATAATCTCTAAATAGTTCTTCTTCATTAGAGTCAGATTTGCTTTTCTATTTACTAAATACAGTACTTTACACGAGTTGCACTTAATATATCCGAATTAATTTCTGTAATTTGAATACTTTGCTAATTCTAATTTTCAAAATGATTTCTTATATCCAATTTTGGACTCTTGCAGCTACTAATGGTATCGTACTTGATACGCAACAAAGAGAAGCACTTCAACGTTATCATAAAGAAATGCTCTATTGGAATAGGAAAATCAATCTCATATCTCGAAAAGATGAAGAGTTTTTCCTTGAAAAGCATATTTGCCATGCTCTTAGCATTTTAAAGTATGTTGATATTCCTGCAAAATCAAAGTGTATGGATATCGGTACCGGTGGTGGTATTCCAGGTATTCCAGTAGCCATCGCTGGCAACAATTTGGATATGACTTTAGTTGATTCAATTAATAAAAAAGTCAAAACTACTGATATGTTAGCCAAGCATACTGGTCTTAGAAAAATAAGAGCTGTTTGTAGTCGTATTGAAGATTTAGAGCAAGATGCTCTTTACTACAAACAAATGGATTACATTATGGCTCGTGGTCTTGCACGACTTGAAAGGATAGTTACTTGGAGTAAGAATTTACTCAAACCAAATGGAAAGTACCTTCTTCTTAAAGGTGGTGATTTGGCTGATGAGATTGATGAAGCCAAAAATGAACATAAAAATTTGAAAGTTGAAGAAATACAAATCGATTTCTTTGGTTACGATTACTTCAAAAATGAAGAAAAGAAATTACTTATATGTACTCTAAATTAGTAATATGCCTCCTCTTACTATCTTTGAGTTTGTCTAATTTTGCCAATGATAGTAGAATTAGACTTGCACGGCTCAAATATGCAGGTGGTGGTGATTGGTATAATGACCCATCAAGTGAGGTGAATTTACTTAAATTTGTTCGTGAGAATACCACTCTACAAGTTGATGCTCAGTATGAGTTTGTAGATATAAAGTCTGAGAATTTATTTACTTACCCACTTATATTTATGACCGGGCATGGTTCTATAGAATTCTCCTCAGAAGATGCAAAAAAACTAAGAGCATATTTAGAAAATGGTGGCTTCCTCTATGTTGATGATGACTACGGAATGGATGAATATTTCAAAAAAGAAATAAAGAAAATTTTCCCTGATAAGGAATTAAAAGAAATTCCTCTCGATAATCCTATATTTAATATCAAATATAAGTTCCCCAAAGGTGTTCCTAAAATTCACGAACATGATGATAAAAAGCCCGAAACCAAAGGTATCTTCATAGATGGTAAATTAGTTCTACTTTATACTTTTGAGTCAAATCCTTCAGATGGCTGGGCTGACCCTGAAGTTCATAATGATAAGCAAGAAAAAAGAGAAGAGTCGCTCAAATTTGGTACTAATGTAATACTATACGCCTTAACGAGATAATAATGCGAGAACAATATTTAGAATTAATATCGAAAATAGAAAGAACAAGAAGTAAAGAGCTTAATATAAATTTGCTTACCGGGATTGCTACTTCATTAAGTTTAACAATCACTTTACTTACACTCTTTACTCTACTCGAACTTATCATAGAGGGTGGTATCACTTTCAGAACTACACTGTATTATACATTCTGGATTTCATTAGAATCAATATTTGCTTTTTCATTATTCAAGCCAGTCAAACATCTATTCAAAAAAGATTCTTTCATTACTATTGATAATCTCGCTTTAAAAATTGGCTCTTACTACAATGATTTATCTGATAAACTAAGCAATGCTCTACAGAATTATACCTATGTTCAAAATCCACGTGGCACTTCAAGCGATTTAGCTTTAGCAGATTTTAATAACATTTATTCAATCGCAAAAGAAAAAAACTTTGATGAAATTATAGAGAATAAAAAGCTCAAACGAGCAACTTTATTTTTAATATTAGCTTTTATTACATTCGCTATACCATTCTATGGTTTTACCAATTTCAGAAATGCTTTCAACCGATTACAAGATTACAGCAGAAGCTATTTACCTCCTGCACCTTTCAAGTTAATTATAG
>VYMC01000213.1_pt1 | contig 13333 bp, 10 predicted proteins | sample 5115301 | NCBI WGS metagenome assembly VYMC01 (sample SAMN12291802, study PRJNA351875) | freshwater metagenome | isolation source: freshwater lake | place: USA: Michigan, Wintergreen Lake | collected 2013-08-08 | reverse complement strand
TAAAAGTTCGTAATGCCTTAAATGATGAAATGATTACCGAGTTAATAGATGCTTTAAGATATTTAAGTAATGTAAGTAATCTAAGAGCTTTAATTATAACAGGTGCAGGTACTGTTTTTTCTTCAGGTGCTGATTTGAACTGGCTTTTAAGTTTAAAGGAAAAAAGCTATGAAGAAAATTATAAAGATTCAGAGAAATTAGTTGAATTGTTAGAATTTATAGAAAATTTTCCAACTCCAACAATTGCTATGCTTAATGGTTCAGCTGTAGGCGGAGGAGTAGGTGTTATGCTTTCATGTGATATAATACTAAGTATAGATACTGCTAATTTCAGTATTTCAGAAGTGTCTAAAGGTGTAGTCCCGGCTGCGATTGTTCATTTAGTTATTGAAAGAATTGGTACAACAAAAGCAAAAGAATATCTTATAACCGGTAAAAGGATTAATGCAAAAGAGGCATTAGATATTGGGTTAATCAATTATTCTTTATCTGAAGAAGAATTAATATCAAAACTTACTGAGATTATAAATACTATTACTAATAATGCACCTGTTGCTACTAGAAAAGTAAAAGAGATGATTAACAAATCTAAACATTTGAATAATAAAGAAAGAAAGAATTACATTTCTCATACAATTGCCGAACTTAGAACTGGTAAAGAAGCTAATGATGGTATTAATAAATTTTTAGGAACTATAACTTCTAAAAAACAGTAATAGATTATAAAGCAATAGAATTTTAAAATTCACAAATAAAAAGCTGTAACAAACTTAATTTCTTGTAGTTCCTATTTAAAAGTAATTAGAGATATAAAAATGGAAACTCAACAAAAGAAATTAGATTTTAATGCTATGAGATTGTTTTTATTAAACAACTCATTTTACAGTTCAAAAACACAAGAAAAAAGCAAAGAAATTAATGAATTTAAATTAGGTGATTTCTTAAATAAAAAAAGAAATAAATAAAAAACATATTTAATACCTATGTGGTTCTATATGAATTGTTGCTTTTAAATTCAATGTATTAAATATTTCTTTTTCAACTCTATCAACTGCTAAATAGGCATCATTTACAGTCATCTCACCTGGCATAGTTACATGCATTGTTAATTCATAATGGTTACCATATTGATGTAACTTAATTTCGTGCAAGTCTTTAATATTAGGATTCACTTCATTTATAATTGAAGTTACTTTACTGATAACTTCTTTATCAGGTTCTTCTCCAAGTAATATGCTTATTGATGATTTATAAATCTCATAAGCAGAATATAGTATTACAATTGTTACAAAAATACCAAGTATAGAATCTATCCATAGATAAGTGCTACTAAAAAACGTAGCAATCACTACTAGCAAGGTACTTATTGCATCACTTCTATGGTGTATTGCATCACTCTTTATAGTAGGAGAGTTTGTCGCTTTAGATAAACGAAAACCATATAGAAAAAGAGCTATTTTTACAAAAATTGATAAAGTAAAAATACTAATTTCAAAGATACCATAATTGATTACCCTTGGTGTAGAAAATGCAATTATTGCATCTTGTAGTATTTTTATTCCGGCTAAAGTGATTAAGGTCGCTATAATAATCGCTGAGATAGACTCAGCTCTTCCATGCCCAAATGGATGTTCTTTATCTGGTGGTTGATTTGCAACCCAAAATCCAAAGAATATTATTGAACTTGTAATTGTATCACTAAATGTATCAAATGCATCTGCAGTTAATGCTACTGAATTAGATTTATATCCTGCTATTAATTTTAGTATAAAAAGAAAAAAGTTGGCTATCAGAGAAACCCACAGGAACTTATAACCAACTTCTTTATAATTAATTTGCATTTTTAGTTTTTAACTTTAAATATGTTAATTCTAAGATTAGCTTTTAAGTTGCTTACAGAGCTTGTCTCAGTAGCAGTCTCTTGCTTAGAATCTTTCTTTTTACCTTTTTTCTCTTTCTTTTCCTTTTTTGGTGCTTTGTCAGCTTTTTCGGTTGCTATTTGAGGATTATTTTCTTCTAAGATATTAAACACACTTGCTGAAAGCTTTACCGCTTTTAGAATATCTGCTAATTTAGCTTTTCTTTCTTCTAGAACTACTTTAGCTTGTGACTCAGCAGATGTTTCAGTTGTAATTTTTTTCTTCTTTTTACCCTCTTGTATAGTTTCAGTTTTTACTATCTTTTTAAATGAGCAATCTGAAGTGGATACAGTTAAACTATATTTCATTTCATTCTGTTCTGAATAGAAATTCTTGAACTCTTGAATTTGAGTTTCCCAATTAGGTTGTAATTCACTTGAATTTTGCTTGAAAATATTTGTTGCAAACACTAATTCATCTACTTTGTATTTTCTACATTTTAAATTTTTAGTAAGTTCTTGGTAAGTCTTAGTGTCAGGTGTTTTAAAGTACTTGCTATCACCAAGTAGCTCATAATTCGGAATTGATAAAGTATAAGTTTCGTTTGGCTTTGCTACAAAATAAAAGCTGCCACTATTAATTTTGGCTTTACCTTGGTCTTTTTCTGATTTATATTTTATCTCTCCTCTTACTACTTCACCATTTATTTCTTCAACTTTACCATTAGTGGGTAACATTACATTTTGTGCATTTCCTTGACCTAATAAATTAACTGTGATTAAAATTATTAATAAACATATTATGTGCTTAATCATTTTTTAAAACCTTTGCGATATTTAGTTTGAAAATTTTGTTTAAAGGGAAATTGGAACTTACCATCACCAAAATTAATGATAATGAACTAATTACCAAAACATCAGTTAATTCAACTTTCAATGGTAAGTGGTCAATTAAATAGTTAGCTCCACTGAACTTAATTAACTTGTAAGTATTCTGGATATAGCAAAGAGATAGACCAATAAGTAATCCCAATACATTTGAACCAATTCCGATTGTTAGGCCTATTTTTAAAAATATACTTTTCACTTGCTCTTTGGTCATACCCATAGCAATCATTAAAGCAATATCTTTTCTTTTTTCATGAATAGTTAGACTTAGAGAGGAAATAAGATTGAAAGATGAAATCACAACAACTAAGAATATTATCGAAAAGCCAATCCATCTCTCCAAAGTTAGTACATCTAAGAATTGTTTGTTAATATCATAGAAACTAAGTATTTCAAATTCATCTGGTATTGTACTTCTTAATCTTTGCTTATATTCTTCAATACTTTCTATGCTTGGAACCTTTACCCAAATTTCATTTATTTGAGTACTTTTACCAAATAATGCTTGAAAGTTATCTGAAATTAGAAAAGATGAATTTAAATCAATGTTCTTATTGTTTATTTGGTAAACTGCTGTTAATCTTACTGAATTCGAATTACTCTCTTGAAATGCTAAAGCTATTTTTTCTAATTCATTTGGGCTAATCAAATTTAATGTTTTATTTAACCTCAAATTAAGTTTATCAGCCAAAGTATAAGGCACAATTAATTGCCCATAGCTTGTGTCTAGTTTACCTACAATTATAGATTTTGATAATGTAGCTAAATAAGAATCATTATTACTTAATGCAACAACTTCAATAGGAGTAAAGCTTTGGTCAGAGCCAAGTAATACTTTTCTTTTAACAATTGGGGAAAAACTTAACTGTGGGAATTTTCCTTTTAAAGTAGTGTCTTCTTCAAACCATTCACCCTTCTTTAGCTTAATTATTAAGTGAGTTTCTGAATTGAATATTGTTTCTTTAGTGAAATTATGTAATCCATTGAATAATGATGTAACTACTACTAAGGCTATCACACCTGTGGTGATTCCAATTATAGAAAGCAGATTTATAAAGTTAATAAACTTTATATCCCTTTTTGAGAATATATAACTTTTTACAATTTTGTACATTCAATATGCAATTTAATGTATTTAGAAAGTAAAAATTGCTAAAAATCTAAATTGTATGAAATAGAAAAAGTAAACAAGAAATTTAAAGAAGACTCCACATCATCTATTGGTGGTATATACATCAAAGAAGGAAGAATAGCTAAAGATAAGTTATCATATATTCTATATGATGATTTCACTCCTACGTCAATAGATGATAATCCAAATGAACGTGAAGTAGATGTAACCTTTTCTAATGCAGCACCTCTTGGATTTTTGAGAGTACGTTTAGTCCTTACAATTCTAAATCGAGTTTCTTCAATACTAAAACTTGCAAATGAAACTGAAATCATAGGATTAAACTTAAAATCTGAATACTTAATTGGGTTTAGATAATTAATAGAAAAGTAGTTTATTAGGTCATCACCTTGAAGTCTATCATAAGCAAAATCAAAAGTACCGAATTTTGTAATCCAATCAAAAAATAATGAAATAGTAGAATTTGTTCCAGCTGTAGAAGATATTGAGTCATTCGCAAAATTTACTTTACTATATGAAGCACCAAGTGAGAAATTATCATTAATCTCATACTCATAGTTCAGACCATAACTAAAGTTTACTCTTTCAAATGGTCCTGAAAAGTGGCTTGTACCAAAGTCAAGAGATAGACCAATATCGTGGGTTAATGAAAATATTTGACCTATCTGAGCTCTTCCACCACTTAAATCCAATCCATTCTGTATTTGTTGGTTTCTTAAGTTACTTGAATAATAAAAATTCCACTTTTCATTGTCCTCTTCAAATATATCTAATGTATCATCAAAATCATCGAATTCAGCTTCATTGATTTCAAACGTTGAATCATCAAGTTGAGTAGTCTCTTGAGTTACTAAACTTAGCTCTTTAGATTCTAAATCTAAAGAGAAAAATAAAGTAAATATTATTGCGAATATTTGAGAGAATTTTACCATTTATACAATTGGACAAGCATTAAAGAAAAAAGTTTATCTCTAAAGGACAAAATATAAAAAATAAATTCTTATCTGTAACCAATAGTATTATTCAAGTGTTTTAATATTGAGGGTACTTTTCCTCAAGGAGTAAATTAAAATGACAAAAGCTATAAAAAAACTTTCGACCAAATATGGTGCTTTTGAGATAAAACTCAGTATTAATCAAAACACTGTAAAAGGGCTAATTAGCTCGACACTTTTATTCTTAATGATGTTTGGGCTTATTTTTACATTTACAAAGACACCCACTAATGTAGATGATACTATAAAAAATATAATAGACTATGGTACAACTGAAATAATACCTCTTCCTGATATTGAGGAATTAAAACCTAAGGGTACTTCTAATAATGGTGGCTCATCTGATTATACTTCAAATATTTCAACAAATCAAGTTAGTTCTAATAGTACACTTGGACTTCCTAATATGAGTGATTTCATTATTGAAAGTAATATTGGAGGGTTTGGAAACCAACCAAGCAATCCTAATATTGATTTCAGTGTAATTAGAGATATATCAACTGGTAATGGTCAATCTAATAAATCAACAACAGAAGAGATACCTTATAATGAAGGTATTATTGAAGAGCCATCTTTTGATTATAGAGAACTCAAAAAAAGAGTCGAGTATCCATCTATTGCTATTAGAAATAAAATAGAGGGTAGAGTAGAAATAAGAGTACTAATTGATGAAAATGGTAATATCAAAGATTACAAAATTCTAAGTAATACAAGCTCTATATTAAACAATAGTGCATTAGAAGCAATTAAAGAATTTGGTGGATTTAAACCTGCTATACAAAATGGTAGATTTGTTTCTTCTTGGGTAGTAATACCAATAGTGTTTAAGCTACAATAAGTAAGATTAAACTTCAAAATAAAAAGGGAAGCATTTAGCTTCCCTTTTTTTAATGAACCTTATTTAGAGTATTATTAATATCTACCAAAATCATCACTTTCTAAGTCTAAAAAGTCATTTAAGTTCTGTCTTTGAGGAGTGGACTTGTAAGTTGCATTACTAAAGTTACTATTATAAGTTTCTTTTCTAACAACATCATTATAATGTGAATTATAATTAGAATTAGCAATCTTAAATCTAGAAATCATTTGTTTTAGATTTATAGATTGTCCGGAAAGCTCTTCAGCAGCTGAAGCAGATTGCTCAGCAGAAGCAGTATTTGTTTGAGTTACTCTATCTATTTGATGAAGTCCTTCATTGATTTGAGCTATACCCTGAGCTTGCTCTTGTGATGATTTAGCAATTTCTTTTACTATATCAGCCGCTTTAATTGCTCCATCTTTTATCTCTTCTAAAGCACCACCGGTATTAATAGCTATCGCTGCACCATTCTGAATTACCTTTATAGACTCTTCAATCATTTCTGCTGTTTCTTTAGCAGCTGATGCTGAACGTGCTGCAAGATTTCTAACTTCTTCCGCTACAACTGCAAATCCTTTTCCATGTCTTCCAGCTCTTGCCGCCTCAACTGCCGCATTGAGTGCCAGTAGATTAGTTTGGAATGCTATTTCATCAATTACTTTAATAATTTTAGAAATATTTTTGCTTGATTCAGTGATTTCATTCATAGCATTATTTAATAATGCCATTTGCTCGTTTCCTTTTTCAGCTGAAGTTTTAGCATAATTAGTTAAGTTCATTGCTTCACTTGCACTTGATGCATTAGCATTAGTTTGTGAACCAATTTCAGACATTGAGCTTGTAATTTCTTCTAATGATGCAGCTTGTTCTGTTGCACCCTGTGATAATGAAGAAGAAGCATCAGAGACTTGTAATGAACCACGAGAAACCTCCTCGATTGAAACAATTACTTGTGAAAGTATGTCATTAATTGAATCAATAGTTTCATTTATCGCATTCTTCAAATTCAAGCTATCGCCTTTATATTCACCAGTCATTTTACTAGTGAGGTCACCCTCAGATAGCTTTTGGAGAATACTTATAGCTTCTTTAAATGGCATTAAAGCCAAAGTCTGATTAATTGAGTTTTTAAGAATTGCATGATCACCTTTGTAATTACCTTTCATAGAAGTAGATAGGTTTCCTTCAGCCATCTCTTGTAGTACTTCTACCGCTTCGTTTATTGGGTTTAATAGTTCATCTACAAGACTATTAATACCATTTATCATCCTTGACCAATCACCGTTAAATTTCGTTGAGTCTCCTCTTGCAGAAATTACTCCTTCTTCAGCATTCTTTACTAAGTTATTTATTTCTGAAATTGTACCATTAATATTTTTAATTAAGCTATTTATTGATTCTTTCAAATTATTGAAATCACCAAGATATTCTGTGCTTATCAGTTCAGGGATTTCACCATTTGATATGTTTCTTAAATAAGTAGAAGTTAGTAAAAGTGGCTCTATGGCAGCATTTAACATCTTATTTATAGATAATGCAGTAGGTTTAAACTGTTTATCTAACTTGCTTTCATCTAATCTGTAAGATAGATTTCCATTTGAAATATTTAAAGCTGTTTCATTTAGGAAATTCGCAAAGTTTGCCTCTGGTGTATAATCTAACCATTCAACTATGTATCCTTTTCTCTCACCATTTGATTTGAAAATTGGTGTAATAGTTAGATTGAATATTTGACCTGCAAGGTTAATTTGAGCATGATGTTTTGAGTTTAAATTAGATAGAACGTTCCTGTTATGTTCAGGATTAACATGGAATCTATCTATATTCATTCCTATTAGCTTACTAACAGAGAAATCTGCATATTTACCTCTAATTTCATTTTCTTTACTTCTAAGTAAAGCAGTAACCTGTTTGTTCATAAAGCTAATATGAGCATCTTTATTACCTAACATTATGTTAGAAGTAGAGTTCAGTATATCCACAAAGGTATCAATTATATCTTGTAAACCCTGTGCAATGTTATTGAACTCACCAGGTAGTAAATCCTCTTGAATTCGTATTGAAAGGTTACAATTGTCAACTTCATTAATAATATCCCTCACTGTTGAAGTAACTTTTATAAGATTATCTGTCATACCCTGTAAAGATATCATTAGAGTATCATCTTCACTTCTAAGTTCAATTTTATTTGATAAGTCACCATTTGAAATGTTGTTTGTAAGTTCTATAATTGAATTTTGACTTACAATAAGTTTGTTAATATTGTCAAAGATATTGTAGAATTCCCCTTTGTATGTGTTTTCAATTGATTTTGGAATTATACCAATTGCAATGTTTGACATTACACCTTGAATGCTACTATAAGGTTTAGATAAATCACTTATTAAATTATTAGCATCAATTACAATTTCTTTCCAGCCACCCTTGTAAGTTGCAACATCTATAGAAGAATTCAAATTGCCTGAATTTACTGATGAAGATATAGCATTTAGCTCAGATTTAATTTTATTAAGATTATTAACAACTGATTTAAAGGTGCTATACAAATTGCCAATCTCATCTTGTTTGTCATATTCCAAATTAGCATCAAATTTACCTACTGCAATTTCATTTGAAATACCAATAAGTTTATCTATAGGATTAACTATAGTTTTAATCATTGAATATATAAGCAATAATGAAATAATTGTACTAACTACAATGAATATTATTGTCATTAATTCTATTGTTTTTGAGTTGCTTAAAGAAGTTTGTCCTGCATTTTCTGCAAGTTTTGTTTGATAATCAAGGAATTTATATGCGGCATTAAGTGCTTCATTGTGAGAATTGATTAAATGCTCTGAAAAGTACTTTGAGGTTTCAGCAGTTTTATTGCTTTCTAAAAGTTCAATAGTCTTTTTCAAATCTTTTACATATTCAGTTCTTGAAGCTTTGAAATTATCAATAAGAATTTTACTTTCTTGGTCATTGGTAATTTTACCAAGTTCAACAAAGATAATAGTACCTTTTTCAATATTTGCATTGATTTTTGACTTTGCTGATTGCGTTTCTGATTTAGTATTTATAATAATTGCATTTCTAATGAAAAGAGCATTAAAATTCACTATATCAATAACATCATTGGCAAGTTTCATTTTTTTATTTTTATTTTGGATGATATCTTCAGTGATTTCAACCTGATTTTGTTGCATTATTATGCTGTATCCCATAGTACCAATAAGCAGTACGAGCATAATACCAAAACTAAAGTAAATTTTTTTGGAGATTTTCATTAATTAAGCCTTTTATTTATTTATTTATCATTTGAAGTAAAGCTTACTTACATCAAGAATTGTTATGACTTTTTCTTTTTGTCTTGCAATTCCGTAAATGTAGCTAGTGAATTTTGAAAAGAACTCTGAAAAATCATAATTTATTTCTGATTTCTCAATACTTATTACATCTGCAACCTCATCTACAACTAAACTGTAGAAGTTATTTTCAAAATTAAGAACTATAAAGCAGGTTCTATCTCTGAATTCTTTTTCATCCATTTTGAAAAGAACTCTTAAATCTATCACTGGAATTAAATTTCCTCTGAGATTTATTATACCTTTTAAGTATTTAGGAGCTTCCGGTACTAAAGTAATAGGTTGTACACCTATTATTTCTATTACTTTTGTTATATCTAAAGCAAAGATTTCATTTTCTAAATGAAAAGTTAAGAACTTATCATTTAAAACATCTTCTTCATCGTAGTAGATGTCATCTTCATCATTAGAGTAATTACTTTGAGACATTTATTGACCCAATATTCCTTAAAAACTTATTCTAAGCAAATTTATTTTTCGGTTAAATTCTGAGCATCTTTAACTAAATCAAGTGATTTTTTGTAAGCTTTATCAGAATTAATACTGATATACCAAAAACCATTTTCCCCAAATAATAGTTCAGCAAGGCGAGATTTAAGATTTGATTTCAAAAATTCTTTTTCCCAAATGAACATTTGCTCGTTCCAGATATTTTTTCTGTAAGAGTAAGCTTTTAGCAAGTTTAAATCATTATCATTAAACTCAAAATTATCTTTATATTGGTCAATTGAAATAAATTTCATCAAGTTGGATTTATTAGATAAATAGTAATCAAAAACAAACTCATGCAAGGTACGATTATCGTTCATTACTGAGTATAATGCTGTTAAAGTGTCTTGTTTAAATTGTACATCAGGATATATACCTCCAAAACCTAGAATACTTCTCCCTTTTTCAGATTTGAAAATTGCTACTCTATCTTTACCACCCGTTAGCTTAAGCATTTCATTAATATTTGATTGTGTATTTTCATCTAATATTGAAACAGGACTAATTGATTGACTAAAGTTGCTATTTGGTTTTTCGATAAATCTACCTGATGGAGTTAGATATTCTGCCACAGTAATTCTGAAGGCACTTCCATCTGTAAATTCCCACCAATTTTGAACACTTCCTTTGCAGTAAGTTTGCTCACCAACTATTAATCCTTTATCATAGTCTTGTATAACTCCAGCTAAAATTTCACTTGCAGAAGCAGTTGCTTTGTTTACTAATACAACAAATGAAAAACTTTGAAATTCCCCATCTTTGCTTGTAATTCTATCAACTTTATAATTCGGATTTGTTACTTTCGATTTGATGATGTATTTGTTTATTGGCAATAAGTAACCAGCAATATTTGCTATTTGCTCTAAATATCCACCTTGGTTATCCCTTAAATCTAAAATTATAGTCTTTACATCTTTTGATTTGTATTCTTTAAATATTTCATATATTTCCTTATCAGAGCTACTATTGAAATTTGTGGCTTTTAAAAAAGCTAAACCATCATTTGCAATAAAATTAGCTTGAAATGAAGATTCTTTAAATCCAGTTCTTTTAAGTTCTATATCTTGTACTCCAGTTTCATTTAGTATAGTAAGGACAACCTTACTATTCTCTTCACCACTAAATAGTGAATTTATTTGGCTTTCATTTAACTTGATAGTACTTTGGTTATCTACAGCTAATATATAATCACCTACTTTTATTCCTTTTAAGAAGGCAGGACTATCTTTATAAACTTTATTTACTCTCGCGGTATCTCTTATAGATATACCATAGATACCAATTCCTAGGAAATTGCCAGAATTCTGTTGTTTTAGTTTACTATATACTTCACTTGGGAAATATAATGATTGAGGGTCAATGTTCTTTAAAAATGCTTCAAATGCTAAATCAGAGACTTTTTTTATGTCAAAAGTATCTTTGAAATTAGAATTAGCAATGTTTATTAGGTCTTTAAATTTGGAAAAAACATTATTAATTTCATTTTGCCTTCTCTCTGAATCAGAAATGGTCTTTGTGCTATCTACAGCAAAGACCATTTCTGAAAAAGCTAATAATAATATTAATATGGTTCTATTAAATAGCACCAGTTTGCTTCAATTGATTTAGAATTTGAGGAGGGTAGTTCACACCATTTTTCAAACCTAGTGAATATACTTGCCCAATTTTTGCTTTTTGGTTAGTTCTTATGTAAAGGTTAATTAAATTTACATATGGCTCTACACTTTGTGGTGCGGCATTTATAGCTTGGCTAATTAATTGCTCACCAGCATTTGGGTCTCCCATTTCAAATTTTGATAATCCGGCAAACATGTAAACTGAAGGATTAGGACCTAAAATAGGCATCAATCTAGTTGCAAGACTATATGCATCATTATATTGTCCAACGTAATACAATGAAGAAAGTAACTTCACAGCCCAATGAGGGTTACCAAGTCTGTTTACTGCTGTATTCAAGTAAGGTATTGATTCTTTGTATTGACCTTTTTCATTATACGCCCAACCTAAATTGAAATTTGCCATTGCATCTTGTGGGTCAATTTGAATAGCTTGTTTAGAATGTTCTATAGACTCTTCTATCTTACCAACTTGCATATAAAGTACACCAAGGTCTATATATAGGTTTTTATTATTAGGATTAAGAACTATACCTCGCTTATATAGACGTTCTGCTTCTTGGAATTCACCTTTTACCAAATACGCCTTACCTAAATCTAAGTATCCACGCGATTTATCCGGGTAAAGCTCTACCATGTGCCCCCAGAATAATTTGCGACCATCAAATGTTTCTCTGTAAGTAGAGGACTTATAGCCAAATATTAGCATTACTAAGAAAGCCGCTACTAAAGCACCAATTCTAGTAAAGTTCACATTGAGTGATTTTAGTATTTCAATTATAATTAAGAAAATACCTATAATTGGTAAATATGCCCTGTGTTCTGCATAGTCAAAAAAGTCATCTACAAATGCTATACGAATAAATAGTGTTGGAATCATAAAGAATAAGAACCAACTTAAGCCAAAGAGTATTCTACTTCGAGATGCATTGCTTATATTGATTACTGCATATATGATTATTAACGTAATAAGCACACCACAAATTATAGAGAATGGCTCAAAGCTAGATAAAGCAATCGATTTTATTGGTAAAAATATCTTGCCAATCATAGCCGGTAAAGTAGGGTAGTTCTTTATAAATGCGTCCCAACCTATTGTATCTGGATTTTCTATTCCTGCTATCGCAGAAGCACGAGTACCAAAATACCAATGCATTCCAATTACTGCCATTATTAGTGCGAGAATCCAACTATCTTTTAGGTTTTCTTTAAGTTTACCTCGTACAGCAAAATTGAATGGATTTTCTTTTCTAAAGAATACTACATAAGCTAAGAATACAAATGGATAAAATACAATTACTTCTTTGGTATAAAGTGATAATGTGAAGAAAAGTGCAAAAAGCAAATAAAGAGCTACTTTAATTGCAGAACTAAGCCCTGTTTTAAAGTCAAAATTGTAAATTTGTACCATACAAACAAATGCTATGGCTACAAACATGGCGAGTAATGAGTCATTTCTTCCCGAAATCCAAGAAGCAGCTGGAGTTAGCATAGGATGGAGTGTGAATAGCATTCCAAATATGAATGAATCTAACCTCCTATAACCAATAGAAACCAATAGTCCGAAGACAAAGACTGAACCTATTACATGTAGCCAAATATTTGTCCTGTGAAATACAGAAACTACTTTTTCGGTATTCTCAGGGTCTTTTTCATAATCCTTAGACATATGTGCATCTAATAGGAATGAAATTCCAAGCATAGGACGGTAATAAGATGTACCAAAAGTTCTGCCAAAGGACTGTTTTACTTTAGAATATAAAGTGTCAGTATTAATAGTGGAATCTTGATTGAAGGTTGGCTTATTAAAATCTTTGTAATCTAAAAGAAAGATGTTGTCATCACAGAAAACTAGCTTGTAATCTAAAGTTGGTTTGTACATTGCATAAGCTACTACACCAATGATAATTACCATTATAGGTATAATAAATGGACTTTTGTTTACGAAAGCCCAAAATGGGTTTCTGTTCTGTTCTTCTAGTATTTGCGATTGCTCTTCATCAGTTTCACTCTGCTTTTTAGATACAACATTGTAGGTTCTTTGCTTGCTCATTTACTATCTATTTTATTCGTTTAGATTGAATTAATTTCAAATTTAACAATAATTTTGATTCAATTTCCTGCCAATATGTTAGTCAAGAAATTT
>VYMC01000212.1_pt1 | contig 13337 bp, 5 predicted proteins | sample 5115301 | NCBI WGS metagenome assembly VYMC01 (sample SAMN12291802, study PRJNA351875) | freshwater metagenome | isolation source: freshwater lake | place: USA: Michigan, Wintergreen Lake | collected 2013-08-08 | reverse complement strand
AAATTAATTCTATTGTGAGTACCATCACAAAATGGCTTCTTTGTTGATTGACCACATCTACATAGGTAAACAGTTTTGCCTTCTTCTATTTTTTCATAATTGTGGTCAAGCAGCTCATAGTTGCCTTTAATCATTAATGAACCATTCTCAAGTGCGACTATTGTTGTTTTTTCTTCATTCATATCATTTTTGTTAGATGTGAAACATTATTTGTTAGATTTTTTAATTTCAATTTCCACTGTACGAGAAAGAAATCTCTCCTCTGGTGTATCATAAGCATTTATACCTGGTGCATTTTTATCAGAAGCAATTGCTTTTACTTCTACGATTTTTGCATTTGGTATTATTGACTTCACATAATCTCGCACTTCATTAGCTCTAATTTGTGAAAGTTCTTTATTCTTTTCATACTGACCAAGCTTGTCAGAATATGCTCGTATGGCAATTACTGAATTTGCATCTGCATTCTTAAGAAAAGTACGAATCTCTTTCTTTACCTTACTATCCAAAGTAAACTGGTTTACTTGAAAAGGAGTAAGTGTAAAGCTTTGTGCTTCTATTTCATTCGTATCTTTTATTACTTTTATTTCTTTTGTTACAGATTTACTTGCATATTCATTCCCAGCATTAAAATTTACTTTAATCACTTTATTATTACTAAGTAACTTAGCATTATTTCTATTGATTTCAAGAGTTATTGAGGCATTATTTCCTGAGCCAGTTTTCTCTTGGAAAGTTATCCCACCCTCCTGCTCAGCAGTCAATGTCCAATTTGTAATTTCTTCTTCATCTTTTTTCTCATCTTTTTGAAGAAAAGCTTTTGCCTCAGCATTAATAATTATTTTACTTGGCATTATTACAGTAGGGTTCTCATACTTTGAGTTATTTACAGAGAAGATTTTCTCAGGCTCATCAGTTTCAAGTTCGACTCTTCTATTCTCTGCATATCCTTCGCTTGTTTGACTTTTTGTAATATCTTTAGGAAAGCAGTTGGTTGCATCTGCAACAATCTCTAATTGTTCTTTACTTACCTTATGATTAAGAATCAAAGTATTCTGCACAGCAGTCGCTCTTTCTAATGCTAAACGGCAATCACTTTCAGTAGTTGGGTCAATATAACCTTTTATTTTTAGCTTAGCATCTGGGTTTTCCAAAAGTCGCTTAGCAATTATGTTAAGAATATTTCTATGATATACTATAGGGCTTGGTGAAAGAGAGGTCGGTATAAAGCTACTTAAATCATTCAATATTTCATATCTCTGTGGTATTTCGGACTGATTTTCTTCAAAGAATATGTATGTTAAACTTGGATAAATATCCTGTGCGATATTGACGTTTACCTTTATCTCTTTTGTAGGGGTTTGAAGTAAAGTCTCTCCCTGATAAAAATCTAAATTTAGTTTTGCATCAACTGTGTGTTTCGTTTCTATAGGCAAAGGTTCAGCAGGAATATCTAATGGCTTAGGTTTAAACTCTGCTATATAGATGGTATCTCTTCTATATTTATCAATGATTTTAATCGTTGTATCACCATTTATAATAGTATTTTCTAAGCTATTAAGCTCTCCCATTTTATATAAATCTCTGTTATACTTATTACTTATTATCGTAATAGTATCTATTCTTTCATTTATTTTTTCATACTTATATTTAATTCTTTCATAAGGTGAATTATGATATGCCAACTTTAATGATATACCTGATATATTCCATGGTTTATCGCTTAAACTATTTATTTGCATATTATAAATAAGTGACAGATTTAAAAGGTTAGTATTCTCTTTGTTCAATGAGAAATCCCTACTTGCTCCTATGTCAAATCCAAAGTTGAATGCCGAAAGTCCTTCTATAGCACCACTATTCTCATTTCTTATCCTTTTACCATTCTCAAAGAAATGTCCTCTATCTGTTGGTGAAACTAATATTTCACTCTGTGTAAATGATTTATTAAGTAATGTGCCAAATCTTAATCCACCGATAGCAAATGTTTTTTCAATGAATTTATAATTATAACTCAATCCCAAGTCCAAACTTCCAATTTGTACATCTAGTGGATACTCTATTATCCCTCTGATGCTATTTACACCATCTGATATTGGTTCTTCTTTTGTACTTTTAAAACTTGGGCTTATTGTTCGATATGCAACATTAATACCCAACATAGAAGTTTTACTATTTATAGGAATATAATATAATCCACCAACTTCAAAATCAATATTGTTAGTACCTGTATAGTTAGGTCCACAGCAGTTCGAATTAGGCAACGAATTAAAATCAGTTTTATGAAGTGTTAGCCAAGAGGAAACATAAGCTCCATAGCGAGGTCTTAGTGTATCTTCAGCAGAAAGTGAAAGTGTAGCCAATAATATAAGTAATAATAACTTCATCACTGACCTACAAATATTTTATTAGTGTAAATCTGTGTAGGGGTTCGCATTACAATTAAATATGCTCCACTAGATATTTCTTTCAAATCAATTGCCTGATTATAAATCCCTCGCTTTAAGTCTTTTGCAAGTAATGTATTTTCTTTCCTATCAGCTATATTAATTAACTCAATGCTATAAAAGCCATCTTCTATTAACTCATAATCAATGTTCAACTTATCTTTTGATATGTAACTATTCAGATTAAATGTATTTGTAATTTTGATAAACCTTTGTCCACCAGCATTACAAATATTACCTACTACTATCGGCTTTGAACTTATCTTTGCATCTAAAAATGAATTCAGCGATTTCAATTCTACAATGTTTACAGAATCTCTATCTGAGTCACCTAAATTTACTTTAAATTCTCTACTTAGAAATTTCTGCTGAGTTTGTGAGTTATCAACTCTAAAATACTCAGTATAGTAAGCACGTTTATTAATAGTAGAATCTTGCTTCTTCTCATTTGAAGTCAGAATAAATGGGTTCACAGTATACGTAACCATTAAGCTATCTATCCCAGATTGCTTCAAGAACTTACCACCACTTATATAAAATGGAATACGTATATTATCATCTGTATTTAATGTTGTATCTGCAAGTAATGATACTGAACTTAATGTAAACTGAGCTTCATATTTTGCATCTGCACTTACTACTGCTTTACGAACTAATATTCCGCAAGAAGTAGAGTAGAGTACTTGCAAAGTATCTATTACTAACCCTTCTTGTGGTAGGTTATACGATATTGGGATTATTAATATCGAATCCTTTTCCAAATCCTTTCTTATTGCATTTGCATCTAAGTTGAATTTATTAAGTATAAAGCTCGCATCTGTTACTTTGATAGTAGTATCAGCTTCATTTCTCAGTAAAGCAAAAGTACTACTTGGCTTTCCTACTATTACATTCTGAAAATTTACTACTGAGTCCAATTTCGCATCTACAGAATAGACTGTCCATGCTATTACAACTTTCTTCTCCAAAGAGCAATTCCCAAAAACTATAGTAATAGTATCAAGATACTTCCCTGGCTTATTGGGGCTAAATGAATACTGTATATTTACTATTGATTTGCTTGCTATAGTCGAGTCCGTTACCTTTATAGAATAATTAGAGTTATGTTTTATCTCGCTAATTTTTAAGACTGAATTCGATTTATTATTTATTATATCACCTATAGGTACATTCAAATTATCATTACAATAATAAATTAAACCGCCATTAAGCTCCTCTTTTATTGATAAATCAATAAATTTTCTGCCATTAAGCTTTATTAAAGTAGGTATTACATTACTTGTATTTTCTAAAAATAATGTATCATAATCATCTCTGACATCTAAAGTTGCATATCGAATAATAACATCTATTGAATCATCACTTGCTAAGGTAATTGAATCATTACTTACAATGAAATTAGTATTCTTTTGTACTCTTGGCTTAAATGTAAATGGTTCTGGACTTAAATTTTTTACTTTCAATTTCAAACTTTTATCTGCTGCACACTCTATATTGCCAAATTCAATAAAGTTTGTATCTACTACCAATGGATTTGTCCTCAGTTTAGATGCATATACAACATCTTCTTTCTTAAGAGGTCTATCATATATTCTTAAATCATCAAAATCGCCATTCAAATAAAGGTCTGAATTGTTTGGTTTCTCAGTCCTTGCACCTATATTGAAATTCAAATTGCGATTTATAGGAGTTCCTCTTGTATTAGCAGAATCTACTAAAATACCATTTACAAATAAATAAGCTTTTTTATTAGTATAATCACATACACCAGCAATATGATACCATGTATCATTTTGAAATCCACCATTCGGCATATATTTAGCTGTTGGTTGCATGTATCCAGCCACACCCGTTGTTCCATCTACTCTAAAGACTAAGTACTGTGGTTCATTTATTAAATCACCAAAGCCAAGGTAAATATCTTCTGTTAGTATAGAATCAAAAGCAGATATAATACTTTGATAATAACCATTCGTGCTTGTACTGCTGAAATCACTTAGTTTTATCCAAGTCATCCAAGTAAAACCTTTCGAATTAAAAAGTGTATTAGTTGAATCCCTAAAGCTGAGATAAGCATTATTATTTAATTTAATAGCTTCATTTATTTTTCCAGCTTCATAGCCAGAGCTCAAGCTTAAATTTGGATTGTAAAGTGGGTTTACAACGTTAGTAATGCTATTATCAAATGGTAAATATACCTTAAGCCCACTGAATACATCAGCAGCTTTTAGATTTTGCATACTTATCAGTAACAATAGGCAAGCTACAACTTTTACAAAGTTATTCATTCTTCCTCCTTTTGCACTGCAAATTAACAACCTGTTACCACCCATTTAATAGTAGAATTACTTAATCTTTTAGGATTTAAACTCCACTCCTATCAAAAATAAAGCCAAGTGGTGCTCTTTTTGTGCTTTATATTACATCTAATTGTAAATCGTTTTCTTCTAAAGTATTGAAATCAAATGATTTAACTGCATTCTCAAATTTTACAACAAATTGGCTACTATTGCCTTCATAGTATAATATACTTGCCTCTGACTTTACTCTGTTAAGCCACGAGGTGATTATTCTCATTTCATTAATTTCTTCCAAGCTGTAGCTTTTTTTGTTAAGCAACTCCTTTTGGTACGTTTCTTTTATAACTGATTTAATCTTATTTAAGTCTTGCTTTCTACCTACTACAAACTCTGCTATTAATAAGCTATTTCTGAATATTTGGATTAAAATTGTCTTATCTTCTATACTATCTATTTGAAGTAAAACAAGATTATTTGCATTAATAGATGGTTCTATGGAGTTACTTCTAGCAAATACTTTCTTTATCTCATTTATCTTCCAATTTACCTTTTCTGCTAATTCAAATTGTAAATTCTCTGAAAAAGCATTTCTTTCCTCTTCAAACTCTTCTATCAAATCAATTGAATAAGACGATAAGAACTGCCTTACTTTCTCTACTTCATCAAAGTATTCACTTTTTGATTGACTAAAATTGCATGGTGCAAGGCACTGTTTCACATGGTATTTAAAGCAAGGTCTAAAGCCCTCTTTGGGTTTGAGGTTTGGTCCACATTTTATTAATTTGAAGTCTTTATCTATTATCGTAATTAAGTCATCTACTAACTGGCCAGAATTGAATGGTCCATAATATACCGCATCATCATCTTCTATAGTGTGTACTTTTTCTATAATTGGGAACTCATATTCTAAATTCAATTTTATAAGTGGGTAAACTGTAAGTTTCTTTTCTAATGTATTGAATTTTGGTTTGTAGTGCTTTATTTCTTTCATTTCTAAAAGCAATGCACCAAGCTCACTCATTGTTTCTTTATAATCAAACCCCTGTATATTTGGAAGCATCTTCATGATTTTTCTATTCTCTAAATTTCCATTTCCGAAATAGCTAGAGACTCTTCTTTTCAAGTTCTTCGCTTTACCTACATAAATTATCTTTCCATATTTATCTTTAAAATAATATACCCCAGAATGATTTGGAAGTGCTTTTATTTTATCCTCAATTTTCTTGTAGTTAAATTCCGCAACTTTCTTGGTCTTCTTGTTTGCATTTTGAAATTTTAATAAGTCTTCCAAGTTGTCTATATTATATTCTTCCTCAAGCATTTCTAATAATCTTATAAATACTAGGGCAGTAGCTTTAGCATCATCATAAGCTCTATGAGCTCTCTTCATAGGTATCCCAAAATAACTAGCCAGCCCACCTACATTTTTTTTAATATCTTTATTCAGTAGCTTTCTCGCCAATTTTAAAGTACATACAAGTGGGAGTTCTTCTAAATTTATTCCAGAACGTAGGTAGGAAGCTTTTACAAAATTCCAATCGAATCGTACATTGTGAGCAACAAATGCTGTATTCTTACCTTTAAACTTTGCTACTTTAGGAAGTAAAACTTCATTCAAATCTGGTGCAAAAAAAGTCATTTCTCCACTAATACCTGTCATTTTGGATATATATGGTGGTATATATTGGTGCGGATTTACTAGCGATTCATACTCTTCAATAACTTCTTTATCAAATACTTCTATATAAGCAAAATCCATGATACTATTATTCTTTGTATCGTGTCCAGTAGTTTCTACATCAACTACTAAAAAAGTAATTTCGCTAAGCAATGACATACAAAAGAAAATTATAAATAATAATTGTTAGATTTTCATTAAATAATTTTTTTTACTCTTACCATGTAGAATCCATCAGTTTCTAAATAAGGTAGAGTATTCAATCCATTTTCAATATGAAGACTTTCGCTACCACCTATCAAAGTACTTACATCAACATCAACTAACTCAAATTCAGCATTCTCAGCTAAGAATTTTGTTATCACATTTTGGTTCTCTTCATAGAAAATAGAGCATGTGGCGTAGCAAATCTCACCACCATCTGCAAGTAATGGTATTACCTCATTTAGAATTTGGCTTTGTACTTCAGCTCTTTTGTTTATATCTTCTAACGTAAGTTTATACTTTAAGTGAGGGTCTCTTTTTAAAGTACCGCTGCCACTGCAAGGTGCATCAATTAATACTTTATCAAAGAAATTTTTATAGTTTGTATGTAATTGCTCTTGCTTTACAATCTTTATTGATTTATATCCAAATTTAGAAGAACGTCTATAAAGTTCTTTACAACGAATAATATCCTCATCACTTGCTACAATCTCTGCATTATCGCCTGTCAAATCTGCAATATGCAGTGCCTTACCGCCTGCACCAGAGCAATAGTCTAATATCTTTTCGTTTTCTTGTGGTTCCAAATATATACTTATTAACTGACTCCCCTCATCTTGTATTTCAAAGAAAGGTGACTTTGACATCATAAGCTTGTTAAGGTCCACCTTTGAGCTTATTTGAATTGCACAAGGGTTGTAATTGCCCAAAGAGTAAGGAATACTGTTAGCTTGTAGTTCATTTACAATTTTATCCCTATTTAGATTAATTGGTAATCTTAGTGATAGGTTACTTTCTTTATTGAATGACTCTACAATTTGCTTATATCTTTTTGGATAGTCTTTTTGTAATTTTTCTACTATCCATAATGGTGTAGAGTGAAGTATAGACAAGCTTTCGTTATCTGTAGATAGCTTCAATTTATCAAAATCATTCAATAATTCAGGCATTTTAGCTCGAATTTCAGAATCTAAATCAGTTAACTTCAAATGCTCCAAAGTGCTGTTATATTTGCCTTCCAATTCATTATTTACTTCCACTCTTCTTTCAATTGCATTTCCAAGTAGATTGTGTATTAGAATTATTATCACTTCAGGATTATTCTCTTCCTTTTTGAGAAAATTGGTACAGAAATAATTAATCAAATACTTGTATCGAATATATGTGAAATAGTATTCTCTTATCAATTTTCTATCTTTACTTCCAATTGAGTGTTTTGATTGGAAAAAATTCTGAACTAAGAATTTATCCTTATCTCCTTTATTTATAGAGAGTTCGGTAAGTAACTTTAAGTTGTTAAATTGAAAGACAGTCATTGCTAAATCATTAATTTCTAATAATTTAAGGTGGATACTTAAAAAAGTTCTTGCAAAAGCAAAATTTTAGTATTAATTTTACATTGCAGCATAGTAAAAGTATTTCAAATAATCACCTTAATCCAAAATTAAGGTAATTAAGTGGAATAAGTCAAATAAATTAGGAGTTGGAAAGTGTGTAATTATATACACACATTAAAACTAAATTAAAGAAAAATTAATTTTTTTTAATTTAGTAGGGATGCAAATCTACCTTTCTATAATTTGTAAATCCTTAATAATTAAGAAATTACGAAAGTCTGCCTATAATTAACAGAAAATTAACTGTTAATTTATTAATTTTTTTTCATTGGAACTGACAATGAAAAAGTGTAACTTGCTTTTGGGAAATAGTGTAATTCCCTTATTTAAGCATATTTCGGCGTAAATAAGAATAAATTGAGGTTAAAGAAATGTCTAAAAAAACGTACTTAGTTCTTTTAATAGCAATACTTACAACAGTAGTAAGCATTAATAGTGCCAAAGCTCAGACTTTCACTTTAAAAAGACATATCATTTCGAATAGTGGCGTTATCGCAAGAGCTACAGCTGCTAATGGTGTCTCTGTTGTAGCTACCGGTAGCCAGTTGGCTGTTGGTAAACAAGCAACTTCGATACCAACTGATTTAATAAATTATCAAGGTATTTGGCCACGTGATTCAGTAGGTGGTGGTGGTAATGTTGATAATGGACAAGTATCTATTTATAGAAAGATTACAAACTCACCAAATCCATTTTCTGCAAAGACTACATTCAAATTTAGCTTAGAATACCCAGCAAAGACTCGCTTAATTATTTACGATGTAAATGGTAACGAAGTTGCAACAGTTGTTAATGAATTCTTACAAGCTGGTGAATATTCTTATGATTTCGCTTCTAAAATGGATAATGGCTCAGAGCTTGGCTCGGGTTCTTATCTTTATGAATTAAACGTCGAGCCAGCTGGCTTCTCTACAAATGAACCATTTTCTATCAGAAACATAATGGTTCTTGTTAAATAATGAAATTAAAATTGAAAAATAATATTTGTAACAATAATAGGAGTTTTTTCCTGATGAGGAAAATTTATCAATTACTTGCCATCATACTTTTGAGCGTCGTAGCATTCAGCTCAAATGTATATGCTCAAAGTGATGTACCTCGCTTACTTAACTATCAAGGTAATCTGTTCGATGCCCAAGGTAAGCCATATACAGGTGCAGCACTTCCTGCTGAGTTCTCTATCTTTGATACCCCAACCGGCGGTACTGCTTTATGGACAGAGCAACAAAACATCAACATTGACAATGGCTACTTCTCTGCATTTTTAGGTGCTCAGAATATCTTAGACTTAACTTTCGATAGACCTTATTATATCGAAGTAAGAATTGGTACTCAACCACCTTATGCAAGAACTAGATTAGTTGCAAGTCCTTATGCTTTTAGAGCAATCTACACTGATACAGCTTCTGTTTCAAATGTAGCATTAGCTGTTGCTCCAAATGCAGTTGGCTTGGCTGGTTTAAAAGATGAAGTTAAAAATCTTGGTGGTGACCTTATCGGTACTCTTCCAAATCCAAGAGTAAGACCTTCTGCTATTATTGATAATATCCCTAACGGTTCTATCGGTATGGATAAATTAGCTCCAAATATTACTGCAATTCCTTCTGGAGCTGCTGGTGGTGATTTGTCAGGTACTTATCCTGATCCAGTTATCGCTCTTGGAGCTGTTAAAACTGACCGTATCTTCGATGGTGCAGTTACTTCACAAAAAATTAAAGACTTTACTATTCAAGCAGTAGATATTGCACCGGGTGCAGTAACTTATCCTGCTATTGCCCCTAACTCTGTTGATGGAAGTCAAATTATTGCTTCAGGTGTTACATCTGGTACTTATGGCAATCCTACTCAAGTCTCACGTTTTACTGTTGATGAAGATGGTCGTCTTACTTTCGCTCAGAATGTTAACATCTCTGTAGATGATAATGGAACTACTTCAGATGCAAATATTACTGGTGTAAACTCAAATTCTTTAGATTTACAACTTAATAATAATGTTGTTGGTGTAAATGAATTAAATGCTAGAATCACAAACTTACTTACAAAACCTTCTGGTACAGTTGACCACGGTAGAGTAATGTACTATAATGGTATTACTCAAGCATTAGAATACACTCCTACTCCTACTGCTAACTTCCAAGCACTTTTATTTGATGGTACAGGTCTTCGTTATGGAAACCCTGCTATTCAAAAATCTGGTAATATGATTTTAGGTAATGGTACTGTTGCTGATCCTATCAGATTAGCTCCTGGTTCTACTACTTCTTCTGTTATTTTATGGAATGGTACTGATTGGGCTTCTGGACAAGTTTCAGGTGCTAATATAGCTGACCAAACTATCGCAAATACAAAATTATCTTCTGCTTCAATCACTGCAGGTCAGTTTTTAATGTCTAACGGTTCAAATGGTGTAGTTTGGTCAACTGACCCTATCGTTGTTCCAACAAATTCATCTAGAACTTATTCTGGAGCTCCTGTAGCTAACTTAATCGACCTTAATAATACAACTGCTTCTGGTAGAGTAGCAAATTTTGCATCTACTAATGCTGCTAATAATACTCCTGTAGTTGCAGTATCTGCTAGTTCTACAACTAACACTGCAATTCAAGCTACTGGTATTATCAACGCAAGTGGTTTCACTACTACAGGTAATGTAAATACTGGCAATTTAACTGCTACTAACGTAACTGGTACTAATGGTACTTTTACAACTTTAAATGTAACTGGTAACACAACAGTTGGCGGTACTCTAACAGCAGGTGCTTCTACAGTATCTACTTTAAGAACTACTGGTTCTGCTATCTTAGGTGGTTCTTCAACTGTTACTGGCAATGCTTTAGTTACAGGCGATTTAACTGTACAAGGTTTATTCGCATTTGGTTCGGCTTCGTTCGCTTCAATTAATAATACACCAATTGGTACAACTTTACCAGCAGGTGGTACATTTACTAGTTTACAAGCAAATAACGGCATATTAGTTACTGGTAATTCAACAGTTACTGGTAATGATAATGTTTCTGGTTCAATTACTGCAGGTCAAGGATTAACTGTTACAACAGGTGGTGCTAACATTACTGGTAATGTATCAGTATTAAGTGGAACTATCTCTGCTCCTGCTATTTCTACTGGAACTGGTGGAATCTCTACTACTGGTAATATTAATGTAACTAATACTGTTACTGCTAACGGATTTAATGGCGTAAGTGCATCTATAAATAGCATAGCTGGTTCTATCGCAGCTTATACTAACGTAAATTCAAGTACTGTAAATGCTAATACTGTAAATACAACAAACTTGAACTCTGGTGTTGTTTCAGCTACTACTTCTGTTACTTCTCCAGTGGGTAATCTTACAGCATTAACTTCAACTAACGGTACTATTACTAACTTAACTGGTACTTCAGCTAACGTTACTAATTATACTGGAGTTAATTCAAACGTAACAAATGGCAATGTTACAACTGCAGTTGTTAGTACTTTGACTTCTACTATATCTAATGCAATAGGTGTTGATGCAAGTGGCACTATTAGAGCAGGTCAAGGATTAACTGTTTCAGCTGGTGGTGCAAACATCACTGGTAACATTATTGGCTCAAGCTCAATAACTGCTCCTTACTTAGCAACTACTGATGCAAATATTTCAAATCTTACAAATAGTAATGCAACTATTAACAACTTAGTTGCAACTAACAATGTAAGTTTCCCTGCTGGTGGTGTTTTCACAAATGCAAAAACAACTACATTCACAGGAACTAACAACTTCATTAATAATATTGTGAATTTTAATGATGTTGATGCAAATATCACTAACTCATCTAACTTTAATTTCGAAAACTCTTCTCTATTTGGAAATAACAACTCTGCTTTCATCAATTTCCAATATATTGGAGGTACTCCAATAGGTGGTAATGGTGGTACAGCAGCAGCAGCTACTTTCACAACAGTTCAAGTTAATAATACTTTAACTGCTCCAAACGCAACTATAACTAATCTAATTGGTTCACAAGTAAATTATACAAATGCAAATGCAACTACTGCACAAGTAGGTACACTATCTTCTACAGTAACTGGTGCAGTTGGTATTACAGCAAGTGGTACTATTTCTGCAGGTCAAGGTCTTACAGTTGTAGGTGGTGGTGCAAATATCACAGGTAATACAAACGTAAATTCTGGAAGTATCGCTGTAGCAAATGGTTTAACTGTTAATGCTGGTGGTGCAAATATCTCTGGTAATGCAAATGTATCAAACTCAATCACAGCAGGTGGTGGTTTGACTGTTTCTGATGGTGGTGGTACTATCACTGGAAACTTAGGTGTATCAAAAACAATCACAGCAGGTGAAGGCTTAACAGTAACAACTGGTGGTGCAAACATCACTGGTAATACAACAGTATCTAAATCAATCACAGCAGGTGAAGGCTTAACAGTAACAACTGGTGGAGCTCAAATTACAGGTAATACAAACATTGCATCAGGTACTTTATCAGTATCAAGCACAATCAATTCTGGTGGTGGTTTGAATGTAACAGCTGGTGGAGCTCAAATCACTGGTAATACAACGGTATCTAAATCAATCACAGCAGGTGAAGGCTTAACAGTAACAACTGGTGGAGCACAAATCACTGGTAATACAAACATTGCATCAGGTACTTTATCTGTGTCAAGCACTATCAATTCTGGTGGTGGTCTAAATGTAACTGCTGGTGGTGCAAACATAACTGGCAATACTAATGTTACTAAAACAATAACAGCAGGTGAAGGTTTAACTGTATCAGCTGGTGGTGCTACTGTTACTGGTCCAATTATGGGTTCAAGTACAGTAAATGCTCCAACAGGTACATTTACAAACTTATTCTCTATCACAGGTGTTGTTACAAATATCTCTGGTAATAGCTTAAGCTATACTTCAGGTACTTTTGGAACAGAACTAAGAGCAAATACAAACATTAACTTTGTAAACAGTGGTAACTTTATAGTAAGTGGTAAATCAACAACTTATACAGGTGGTTCATTAGATATATACAACTCACCAAATGTATATGATGATATGATTTTCCAAAATACGCCAGACCAAAATAACTCACTAGTATTCTTAGGTAATGACGCTCAAATTCAAATGGCTGGTTCTTCAAATACTATTAACTTCACTGGAGATAATGGTGCAATGAATATGTCTGGTACTTTGAGTACTATCAACCTGTCAGGTTCTAACAGTAGAATCTTAATGGGTGGTAATAATGCAATTGTAAACTTATCAGGTACTAGTGGTACTATCAAAGCACCAAACTATTTTGGTACAAGTGGTAGTTTCACA
>VYMC01000210.1_pt1 | contig 13349 bp, 22 predicted proteins | sample 5115301 | NCBI WGS metagenome assembly VYMC01 (sample SAMN12291802, study PRJNA351875) | freshwater metagenome | isolation source: freshwater lake | place: USA: Michigan, Wintergreen Lake | collected 2013-08-08 | reverse complement strand
CTTAGTACGACCAGCAAAGAAGTTAGTAAAAGCTGTTTGTAAATGTCTTAACCCTTGTTGTAAAGGTACACAGCTTACTTCATTGAGAAAGTCTAATTCTTCTTGCTTTTTCCAATCGGTTAGCATTGAAGAGGTTTCAGCATATCCTACTCTTTCTTGTCTTTCGTACCATGCTTGTGTTCGTTCGTGGAGAGCTTTATTGTAAACTAATCTTACACAGCCCAAGGTGCGCCGCAATAGCGACTCTTGTTCGGGTGTGGGGTAAAATCGGAACCAATAGGCTTTCTCCATGTCTTACATTCTAGCATATATCGTGTAAATGCGCTAGTATTTAACAGTAAAGCCGTCGTAGAACGACGGGGTTTCAGACCCAAAATTTTCGATGACACTTGCCCCTAAGTACAGTTGGCCAAAACCGCGCCCACTTGTCGAGAATGCCTCTACTTTCTCAGGAGAAATTCTGTCTAAGCAAGTAATCTCGGTGAACCAAGAATCCCCAAGACTTTAGGCTGGGGAGTGTTAAAAAATTGTTATGGCTAGGGGAGCTTTAAGATTGCTTCGAGGGCTTTGGTGATACAATGAGCCGTTAACTAGCTATCTCTCGGTGGCATGGAGAGCCAAATTGTCAGGAGGTCGAAGCGTGAAAACTCGGTTGCGTTGGTTTTGGGTGGCTTTAGGGGCATTTCTTGCCATTATTGGCGAGGAATTCTTGAGAAAGCTGCTGGCACTCTCTCTCTGTGGCGTTTTTCTGTTGAGTTACTGTCTGCCTGATCCTAAATATAGCGCTTCTGTCGTGGCTCAAACTCCACAACCGGCTATTAGGCAATCTCAAACAGAGCAGAAAATTGATAATTATTTTAGCCCCATTCAACCAGATGGTACACCCAAATTAGGGATCGATCGCTGGTGGGTAACCGCAGGAGTAGATTTTGAAAATACTGCTGTCTTTCGTTGGCTACAAACAAATGCTGCCAGATATGGCTTTGAAATGTCATTTCCTCGCAACAATTCACAGGGACTTGCTTACCAACCTTGGCACTGGCGATTTATAGGTGACGATGATAGTCTAGCAACCTTTGCAAGAGCGAGAAACTTTCCTCGCACTGAAATATCATCAATAACTGAAATACCAGAACCAAAACCTACTCCTTCCCCTCAACAACCTCAAACAAGCTGTCAAGCTACTGTTAATAAGATCATGCAAGAAATTAGTTCTAAGGGAGTTCAAAGAGTCAATTTTAGTATTTCTAAAGGAACTGCCAATAATGGCATGACTGGCAATCCAACGAATAGAACTGATGAATTAACAGTTGCTTTATTTAATGATAATCCCAAAAAAGCCGATCCCATAATTGAGGATATCATGAATTCTCTAAAATTGTTGAATAGTTGGGCAGATCAAATTGTTAAAAGTTGCAACAATACAGCCACAGTTGCTTTTGATGTGAAGGGTTCTATAGATGTGATTGGAGGCCATGGTTGGGAGGAAAAATTTTATATTCAGTCAAATAATAAAACTAAAAAGGAGAGGTGTATTTCAACAAATGATGTCACCACCCCTTTTTCATGGGGGGTATTAAGGAATCAGCCATTATGTGATTATTGAAAGGCACGTTTATTTTTTATTTGTTGATGCGTGTAGGTTGGGTTAAGGCACAAAACCCAACACAACCAACGGTTACTTTTTTAACGTCAACTCAACTACTAACAAAAATGTTTCAATTTAATTAAGTTTTCTCAAATGTAATTCTCCTTAACAACTTGATGAGGAAATAAAAATGACTACCGAAGAAATTTTACTAGAAACATGGCGAACATTAGATGAATCTGGTCAAGAGCAAGTATTAACATTCATGAAACTCCTAAAAAAAACAAATAATTTAAAAATTGATAATAGCTATATTTCTCCACAAGAAAAAGCCAAGAGATGGGAAGAATGGGCAATGAGTCATCAAAAAAGAGGATTCAGTCTACCGGATGAAGCCCTACATCGTGATAGTATTTACGAGGATTAATGGCTAAATATTTACTCGATACTAATATTTTACTGCGAGGAAGTGATCCAGATTCTTCTAGTCATTTACTGGCCATTAAAGCTGTCTCCAATTTATTCAAAAGTGGTCATGATTGCTATATTACCTCTCAAGTATTGATTGAATTTTGGGTAGTCGCGACACGACCAATAGAAGTAAATGGTTTAGGATGGAGTGTTAAGCAAACCAGTGATGAAGTCAATCAATTAATTAATCGTTTTTCTTGGATAGAAGAAACATCCGAAATTTTCTTTTATTGGCATGATCTAGCGAATACTTATAATATTAAGGGAAAAAGAACTCATGATATTCGCTTAATAGCTGTCATGAAAACCCAGAAATTAACTCATTTACTGACTTTTAATCCAGATGACTTTATTAAAATTCCTGACATTCAGATTATTCGCCCTAATGAAATTGTTAACATATAGAAGATAGACGCTGGGATTATCAAACCCCAATCCCTGAGCATTAAATTATAATTTATGTAGTGCGATCGCTGCTCTTGTAGGTTGAGTTGAGGAAAGGCACGAAACCCAACACAACCAACAGTTACTTTTTTAACGTCAACTCAACTGCCAACAAAAATGTTTCATTTTAATTAAGTTTTCTCAGAGGACAAAACCATGAAACCACTTAACCCCCAGAATCTCTTAATTGCTTCCTTATTAGGATTGTCAACGCTTTTTGCTGGTTCCTATCCTTTGGTTAAAGCACAATCAGAACCAAAACTAGGCTGTCAAGCTACTGTCAATAAAGTCCTTCAAGAAATTCGCTCTAAAGGGGTTAGAAGGACTTGGTTTAAGCTTTATAAGGGAAAAGCCAATGAAAATAACACGGGTAATCCAACTAACAGAACAGACGAGTTAGAAATAATTTTAAGTGCTTGGGATTTTACTAAAAAACCTACTTTTGATTCTCGAAGTCAATCCATTATTGATAACATCATGGGTTCTAAAAGTTTATTGAAAAGTTGGGCAGATAGAATTGTTGCTAATTGTAGCAATACAGCGATAGTTGGTTTTGGTAATGATCAATCAGATTGGGGTGAAGATTACTACATTCAATCTGATGGAACGACAAAATTAAATAAGTGTGTTCCTGCTGGGACACACGGACTATTACCTTGGGGGGTTTCACCCTGCCTATGAAAATATAGCGGTATTCAGTAAGTTTTAGCATATAATAAGTCTAGGCGTGTAGCTTTAGCTAAGGTACGAAACCCAACAATTACCGCCTATTGAACTTAACGTCTAGTTTCGCATAACCAAGATCCTCATCATACTTGATATAATGAGATTACAGACTGTTTTTATTCAACTAAGAGACATGAAATCCATGATAACAATACCTATAACCCTAGAACAACTCATTTCTGTCATTCAACAATTACAGCCCAGTGAGCGTACAAAAATAGCCAAAGCTTTAATTGAAGTAGAGCTACAGTCAGATTTAAAAGCTTTAATTACAGAACTCTATAATCAAGATCCAGTAGATGAAGTTACCGATAATGATATTATGCAAGAAATTCAAGCTGTACGTCAAGCAAAAATTAAATAAACATGACATTACGAGTAGTTATTGATACGAATATTTGGATTCGTATTTTGCTAAAAGGACGAGTTACACTACCCATACTAGAAGCATTTAATGAGAAAAACTTTCAACTAATTATCAGTCAAGTTCTTTTCGATGAATTTCATGAAGTTTGGAATCGACCTAGACTCAAAAAATATATTGACATCAATCAAGCTTTACGACTAGAAAAACAGTTAAGAAGTCGCTCAATCTGGGTTGAAACCAAAACGATTCCTCCTCATTGCCGAGATCCTAAAGACTTACCTATTTTATCTACAGCTATTGATGGAGAAGCAAATATTATTGTATCTGGAGATGATGATTTACGGGCTGATGAAGAATTAAGAAGAGCAATGCAACTATATAGCATCAAATTGTTAGGTGTTAATTCTTTCTTAGAATGTTTAACAGAATAAATGTGATCGCCTATTTTATAATGATAATGCGATCGCTGATATTTTAGATATATTAACAGAGTGCGATCGCTGATCTTGTAGGTTGGGTTAAGGCACGAAACCTAACATAACCGACGATTACTTTTTTAACGTCAAGGCTCTTCTCGACTTTGTGTGATAATTTTTGCTTATGGAACGTGAAATGCTTATTGGGCAAGACTTTTAGGACTATTTTGCAGAAGAAACTATCAGTATAGACCTCGTTTCCACACAGAAACCAGAAGAGCCACGTCAACCTAACTACTCAACTGCCAACAAAAATGTTTCATTTTAATTAAGTTTTCTCAGAGGACAAAACCATGAAACCACTTATGATATTATGAGCTATGTAGCCGCCCAATATCCGCCAAATTCATTCGTGGTCTTTTCAACTTAACCAATGAGCAAATCAAGGATGTGATCGCCATTCTGGTAATTTAGCTGATGAGGTAAACTAATGTTAGATTTTCACCTATCTGTTCAACCCAAAACCGAACAGCGATTAAAAATAATTTTAAGTTCTGTAGAAGATGAAGAAAGTTTTGCTCAAAGTATTATTGATGATCAGATAGTAAGATTGCAAAGAGCAATTTTAAATTTAAGATTAGATTTAAGAGTTTTTGAGCAGAAATATCAGATAACATCTGAAAAATTTTATCAAGAATTTTCTCAAGGTATCTTAGCGGATGAAGAAGATTTTATGATTTGGGCTGGATTGTATGAAATGCTCGGACAAAATGAAATTCAACTTCAAAAGTTAAGATGATTGAAGCCTATTTTTTGCAAATCGAAACAATCCTTCAATCCTTTCCTAATATACGCTTTGTTTCGCTAACAAAAAAAATTTACAATACGAATCAAGGTTATATTAGTGTTTCAATTATTTTTGAAAACAATCATCGTCTAGATTTTATTGAAGTAAAAAATACTGATGTAAAAGCCAAAATAAAATATCGTTATCATTATATGGATGAGCATCAAGTAATGATTTTTCGTTATGATAATGCCCCTCACCATACCGAAATTAAAACTTTTCCGCATCATAAACATGAGATTGAGGGCGTTAAGGCAAGTCCAGAGCCAACTCTTGACGATGTGCTTTTAGAAATTGCCCAAAAACAAAGGGACTTATCGTCTTTATGATCAGCTTCGATTGGATTAGCCGAATTGCGATCGCTACTCTTGTAGTTGAAGAATAAAACCCAACACAACCAACAGTTACTTTGTTAACGTCAACTCAACTGTCAACAAAAATGTTTGATTTTAATTAAGTTTTCTCAGAGGACAAAACCATGAAACCACTTAACTCCCAAAATCTTTTAATTGCTTCCTTATTAGGATTGTCAACACTTTTCGCTAATTCCTATCCTTCGGTTAAAGCACAATCAGAACCAAAGCTAGGCTGTCAAGCTACTGTTGATAAAGTCCTTGAAGAAATTCGCTCAAAGGGAGTTAGAAGGGTTAAGTTTGAAATTTATAAAGGAGTAGCCAATGAAGATAGAACAGGAAATCCAACAAATAAAACTGATGTATTAGCTATTGTTTTGAGTTCTTATTACAGTGAAACTCGTACTAATAGTGATTCCAGAAGTCAATACATTATTGACAATATCATGAACTCTACAACTTTAATGAAAAGTTTTGCGGATAGAATTGTTGCTAATTGTAGCAATACAGCGATAGTTGGTTTTGGTAATGATCAATCAGATTGGGGTGAAGATTACTACATTCAGTCTGATGGAACGACAAAATTGAATAAATGTGTTAAACCAGAAAATGCACCTAATCCTCTTCCTTGGGGATTATCAATATGTCTATAAAATTATGACGAAGTGTAACTTTTCCTTATCATCTTAAAAGATAAAACCATGAAGATCAAATTTAACCTGACTCAAATATTCTATACTTTCAGCTTACTAGCTTTGATAACTAGCCAACAAATAGAAGGTAGCATTTTAGAGTAATTTAAGTCAAAATAGAGTGTTGAACAACATAACTTGCATTATGGACATTACTATTCACTTTGGTAAACAATGAATACTCCTATTTAATTTCACTCTCTAAAATCAATTCAACAGTCTTATAAAGTGGTTCAATTTTTGTTGCGATGATATCCCAAACAATCTTAGGATTAACCATAAAGTAACCATGAGCAATAATATCCCTTAAACCACCAATTTTTCGCCATGCAGTCCCAGGATATTTTCGCCTAATCTCATCAGGAATTTGCTTAGTTGCTTCGCCAATAATTTGCAAATTATGAACGACTGCATCAAAAGTTTTATTATCCTCAATTAAATCATCATAGTTCATCCCTGCTGTATAATCTTGAATTTTTTGAATACTACTCAAAATATCAGTTAAATAAAGCCTCAGATCACGAGACATAAACCGTTTCCTCTAAAATACGTTCTCGAATCTGGGGTTTAATATCTTCCTTGATTACTAAATCAATTTTGCGCTTAAATAAATCCTCAAGTAAAAATTTTAAATCCATATAATTATCAAAAGTTACATCTCCTTTAAATTCTACCAATAAATCTAGATCACTATTAGCTGTCGCTTCACCCCTAACAAAAGAACCAAAAACTCCTAAACTTTTAACTTGATATTTTAACTTTAGACTCTCTAGGTAGCTTTTCAAAACATCAAAGATTTGTTCAAAATCAGATTTGTTTGTTGTCATTTTAATCTCCAGGAAATATTCTCGAAATTACTTAAAAATTAACCTAAATTTTGATGAGTGTGATCGCTGCTCTTGTAGTTGAAGAACAAAACCCAACACAACCAACAGTTACTTTTTTTAACGTCAACCTAAATAAGGCAATAGAAAATCTCGCGCTTAGATTGCTTCGCTATCGCTCGTAATGACAATCATAATGTACTATTTTAGCTGAAACATTCCACTAGAAGATGGCGATCTTTAGGGAATAAAAATTCGACCTACTCCCATGTAGTTGTCGAGATCAAGCAAAATCTCAATCAGACGAGTGGCACAGTTTTGCCGATAGCGGCCCTCATCAAATCGATCAGGATTCCCAATTGTCAAAATTGGTAAGGAAGTTGGCGTATTCTCTTCCCGTATTGTCTGTTCTAGAGAATCGTCTCCCTTCATATTCCGATTCGCTGTGATCAAAATCATCTGGTTGGTTTGGGCAAATTGCCAAACGACGCGATCGCTACTATCCATCGGCAACCCAACTTCCTGAAAGGTGAAGAAGCGGATGGTTAATAGGTCAAGCCATCCTTCGGCCGAAAGAGTTCCCCAGAATAAAACAGCATCACCTGTTAAGTTGTAATCAATTAAGAAATTCATCATTCGGCTTCAATCCGGGCTTTCCAGGCTTGAAGTTTTGCACGAAGGGCTTCCTGACCAGGCTTCGGGGGCATCGCCGCGATCTTGGCAAATCGTTCACGATTTCGCTCTTCCCAATATTGCCGAATCTCCGCGGCTGTTTGCAGGCATTCTTGGTATTCTGCTTCAACCTCAGCGCGATGAGTATCAATATATTCTAGGGCTAAACGAATCTGCTCATCATTAAGACCGAGTTTTTCACGGATCAGCTTGGATGGGTACTGAGCCTTCCGATAGTCCATCACGTCATAAAGAGTGATGCGTGTACCTGAAATGGTCAATCCACGTTCTGTACGAATGATTGTTGCTTGCCCACCTGATGCCAGAGTCATATCGAATGCTCCTACAAGATTAACTCCATGATACCTGATAAAAAGCTCAAGCTAGATTCAGGATACTGGACTGTTTCAGCTAAAATGAGGCAAGGGAAAATCTTGCGCTTAGATTGCTTCGCTATCCCTCGCAATGACAATCATAATCTACTATTTTAGCTGAAACAGGGTGTAGGTTGGCTTAATGTGCGAAACCCAACACAACCAACTGCTAACAAAAACTTTTGATTTTAATTAAGTTTTCTCAGAGGACAAAGCCATGAAACTATTTAACTCCCAAAATCTTTTAAGTGCTTCCTTATGTTCCTTATTAGGATTGTTAACGCTTTTTGCTGGTTCCTATCCTTTGGTTAAAGCACAATCAGAACCAAAGCCAGGCTGTCAAGCTACTGTTGATAAAATTCTTCAAGAAATTCGTTCTAACGTTAGGGATTAGAAGAGTTGAATTTAGTGTTTCTAAGGGAACGGCTAATAGTTATAGGACAGGAAATCCAACAACCAGAACTGATGAATTAAATATTGTTTTAATCGATGATGTAGGTGCTACTACCAGTAATGGAATTGCCATCAGTAATATTTTCGCATCACCAAAGCTTTTAAATAATTGGGCTGACCAAATTGTTAAAAACTGTGGCAATACAGCTATAGTAAGTTTTTGGATATCGCAATCAGATATAAGTAGGAATTATTATATTCAACAAGATGGTGCAACTATAAAAGAAAAATGCTCTCAACTAGACAATACCTCGGAACCCATTCCTTGGGGATTAGGATTACCAGTAAGTTGTGGGTAAACAGTAAATATATTTTCGTCACAGAAATCTCATGGTTCATGGATGATAAGCCGTAATAACCAGACTTCTATCGGCACTATAAATTGCTTCAACACGACGAAAACTAGAATGATTCCACCAAACTTTAATTCTATTTCCCTTGGCTGGAGCAGACCCAACAACGGTATAACCGGCATTGAACATCAATTGTTCAAAAACTTCTGCTGGCATTATTTTAGATGAAATGGGAGAAAGACCATCAATTTGATGCTTATCGAGGGTCATAACTCCCTTTATAGGTTGTAAAAATTTGATAACCAGGTAAAACTAAGCTGATACCAGCAAAACTATGTATTGTTCCTGGATAACTTTCTTCTGCATCACTACCCCCCAATCGCCAACAAAAAGAACCCAACCAAATATAAAAGCCTGGAATCAGTGCGTCCATAGAATAGGCAATATCTTTTAACTGAGGGTTAACTTCGTTTGATGATCCCTTTTTTTGGGAAACTTTTATTTTCATTTATTTTCATTATTTTAAACTTATACTCATTTAAGAACTATACCATATTTTTGTTAGCATTGACGATGACAATTATCACAATGTCCACACTTAAACCCTTTAGTGCGATCGCTGATATGGTAGGTTGGGTTGAAGCATAAAACCCAACGCTAATCAAAGATATTTGAAGGCCTTATTATCTTCAACCGTCCCATCGAACTAAGACAGTCCAAGCTTAAAAATGGCTTTTAGTTGTCAGCTAAATTTTTGGGCCAATTTCGTCAAATTGCTTCAAGAGATTTGATTGCGAACGCCACTGAAAGCGGCGTATGCGATCGCTATAGCATCTACAGAATCATTAATAGGCATTTTTGTCAATCCGAATAAATACTTAATTTGTTCGGCCACCTCAGCTTTAGTGGCCCTACCATGGCCCAGATGACATTTCCAACTAGCTTGATGGAGGAAAATCGGTTCAATTCCCCCATCCCGACAGCTAACTAGATTGATAATTCCTAATGCTTGCAGGACTCCACCAGCTGCCTTGATTTGCCGGTTAAAAAAGGGCATTTCCACGGCAATTTCTCCCGGTTTATATTCTGCGATTAACTCCTTTAAATCCCGTTCAATTTCGATCAAACGCTGGGCAGTAGAAAGATTTTTAGAAGTTTCGATCGTGCCATAATCGACTAAAATCGGCATTAACTCACTATTATCCCGGAGAATAGCCCAACCGACAATCGCTAATCCGGGGTCGATACCCAACCAAGTAGTCATAGATTAAGCCAAAAAATCTTGGACGATTTGGAGGATTCTTTGGGATGCTTGTCCATCTCCAAAAGGATTAATGGCATTAGCCATACGATCATAGGCGATTTTATCCCCTAATAATTCTCCCGCTGCGGCTAAAATTTGCTCCGGATTAGTCCCAATTAATTTCGCTGTTCCCGCTTGTACTGCTTCCGGTCTTTCCGTGGTTTCTCGCAATACTAAAACCGGTTTTCCTAAACTCGGAGCTTCTTCTTGAATACCCCCGGAATCAGTTAATAATAAATAACAGCGTTGAATCGCCCCCACTAACTCGGTATAATCGAGAGGTTCAGTTAAAAATACCCTGGGATGATTGCCCAAAGCGGACTGTATTGGTTCTCGGACGGTGGGATTGCGATGGAGGGGTAATAATAAGGCCGTATCGGCATATTTTTCTAGTAACAAAGTAAATCCTTTGATAATATCCTGTAGGGGTTCGCCCCAATTTTCCCGGCGGTGAACCGTGGCTAATAAAACTCGATAATCTGACCAATTTAAGCCCGCAATTTGACATTCTGGTGCGGTTTTAGCCACAGTTAATAAAGCATCAATAACTGTATTGCCAGTGTGGTGAATATTTCCTGTCACTCCAGATTTTTGTAAGTTTTCCACGGCTAAAGTAGTGGGAGCAAAATGTAGGGTAGTCAGTTGAGAAATTAGGCGACGATTAGCTTCTTCGGGATAGGGATTATAGATATCATTAGTTCTTAATCCTGCTTCTACATGGGCGATAGGAATTTGTTGATAAAAAGCCGCTAAAGTGGCAGCAAAAGCGGTAGTAGTATCACCTTGCACAATAATTAAATCTGGTTTTATGCGCTCAAAAACTGTTTCCAAACCCCGTAAACTGCGGCAAGTAATATCAGTTAAAGTTTGACGGGTTTGCATAATATTGAGATTTTCATCGGCTTTTAAAGCAAATAATTCCATCACCTGCGCCACCATTTCTTTATGCTGTCCCGTCAGAACCACATGGATTTGAAACTGTTGCGATTCTTGAAAAGCACGAATAACGGTAGCTAATTTAATCGCTTCGGGACGAGTTCCAAGAGTAATACAAATTGATTTCAACATATTATTATCAGTTATCAGTTATCAGATGTGAGTTTTCAGGTTACTGTTTAATGATCACTGAAAATCGGTTTACTTGTGCTGTTTTGTTATTTTTCACTCGCGGGGGGTTGTTGAACGATAAATTGGGGATAGAGTTGCATTTGCCTAGGATTTAAAGCAGGTCGAGAGATGGTCAAAACTTTTTGTTTAGCTAACTCTTGAGTCATGGTATCCAAAGTTTGAGCGATACGCAAATTATATTCTAATTGTTCCCCAGAAGAAAGCAGATTACTTAAGCCATCAATTAAACGTCTTAAATTCTCGCGAAATTGGGGATCACCGATTAACTCATCAATATCGGAGGTGATTTTTTGAGTATTTTCAAAAGTCACCCTAGCGGATTCGAGAGTTTTTTGCAGTACGACAATTGTAGCAGGATCGTTAATAGTTTTAGTAATTTCTCGTAAATTATTCGATGTTTCCACCGCATTATTCAAAATAGTCTCGATATTTTGCATGACTTGTTTAGTATCAATTTCATCTAAACCAGCATTCAACCTCAGGGCGGTATTGTTGAGATTATTAGCGAGACTACCAATACCTAAACTAGCTTGATTAATATTATCGAGAGTATTAACAATTTGTCCCCGATTTTCGCTGAGAACAGCATTAAGATTAGCGACTAATTGGGAAGATTGTTGAAAAGTTCTGCTGATTTGACTGCGATTTTCCTGAACAGTATTATCTAAAGTATTGACAAAACGGGAGGCATTATTAGCCGTATTAGTCACCGAGCGACTGGTGGCAGCTAATTCCAAAGATAGACGAGAAATTTCTCTTTGGGCATTACGGATGGTCTGGGAGGTATCATCGGATAAACGGGCGATTTTTTGAGCTGCTATAGCGGTATTTTTGGTGACATCATTGAGATTACCCACAAATTCAGGACTGGTAAAAGTATCCACTAAACGACCAACACTAGACATTAATTGTGTTCCTGTTGTCCCCTGTAAACGAGTATTATTACAGAGAATTAACTGTTGATCACAGTCGGGACTCAGAGGGTCGAGATTTTTGGCCTCAGCACTTAGAGAAATTAAGGGAGTAATATCGATGGCTGCCTCCCCAATTAATCCGGAAAGATTGGTAGCAACAGTTACCTTCCTAGGCATAACTAAAGTAGCAGAAGCGATCTCGGCAATAACCTCTACTTGATTACTCCCCGGGATAAAACTCGTAATTCTTCCCACTCTCACCCCGCGAAAACGCACCGGTGCCCCGACTTGTAACCCCTCCACATCGGCAAACTCGAAGATTAATTGATAGGTTCTTTGACCAAATCCTCCCCCGCGAACCCAGATAGCGAGCACCCCAAAGACCAATAATCCGCCTAGGGCAAACAAACCTAGTCTTCCTTCCCGTAAAGCTCGCGAACTCTGCATGATTTTTCTCTTATTCTCGATATTTCTTAATTTAGCTTAATCTAGCTTAAACGATTGTCCTAATCGGGCCTGCAATGCTGGCACTAAAAAATTGCCGAATCATGGGATGATCGGTATGATCGATATCTGCCACTAATCCCTGCCATTGCACTTTTCCCTGATAGAGAAATACTACTCGATCGGCGGTGCGTCGGATGGTACTTTGTTGGTGAGAAACCATCACATAAGTGTTCGCAGACCCCGATTTTTCATGGAGAGTCCGCACTAGATCCTCGATAATTGTAGAAGCTATTGGGTCTAATCCAGCGGTAGGTTCATCATAAAGCAGTAATTCGGGATTATCGGCCTGATTATCAGGATTAGTGATAATAGCGCGGGCAAAAGCTACTCGTTTACGCATTCCCCCCGATAGTTCCGAGGGATAAAGGTCACTAATTCCCTGTAAACCGACCATTTCCAGGCTTTTTTCCACTAATTCCCTAATTCTGGCTTTTTTTAAATTAGTTTGTTCATAGAGATAAAAACCGACATTTTCCCCGACGGTGAGAGAATCAAACAGGGCCGTTTGTTGAAAAACTAAGGAAGTTCGCATCGCTTCTCGACCATCTTCTAGCAATCCCTGACATAATTGACCTTTAATACGAATTTCTCCCGCATTTATCCCCGTTAATCCCGCAATTGCTCGTAAAACCGTCGATTTTCCCGTTCCCGATGGACCGATAATTACCAGGGCCTCCCCTCGATAAATGGTTAAATCTAAACCTTCGAGAATGACATTATCCCCGAATCTTTTCGATACTCCTCTCAATTCAATTAACGGTTCTTTCATCGAAAATTTTGGGTCTGAAACCCCGTCGTTCTACGACGGCTTTACTGTTAAATATTAGCACATTTACGAAATATATGCTAGAATGTAAGACACTGAAAAAGCCTATTCTTACCGATTTTACCCAACACCAGAACAAGAGTCGCTATTGCGGCGCACCTTGGGCTGTGTAAGATTAGTTTACAATAAAGCTCTCCATCTCAGAACACAA
>VYMC01000209.1_pt1 | contig 13451 bp, 14 predicted proteins | sample 5115301 | NCBI WGS metagenome assembly VYMC01 (sample SAMN12291802, study PRJNA351875) | freshwater metagenome | isolation source: freshwater lake | place: USA: Michigan, Wintergreen Lake | collected 2013-08-08 | reverse complement strand
GGTTAAAAGTGGTGAGATTATAGCATTTATAACTGAAAATCCTGCTTTTTGAATTATAGAGACTAAACTTGTATTTCTCTCTAAACCAAAAATTATAATTGGTATTAAAAAACCAATCATAATGAAGAATATTGAACGGAACATCTGTGTTCTATTTTGAATATCCTTAACTGTATAACCGGCTAGTGTGCCGGAGAACATCATGATAATTGCAGTAGTATAGTCGTTTCCTCTAATTCCTGCAATTAATAGTGACATTGTTACAGTTACATAAAAGCCAGTCCTTGAATCAAACACAATGGCAGCAAGCATCGATAAAGCTGGCAGTACAATTAAATATTCTATTGGATAATCAACTTTTATTTCAATTGTAAGCCAACTCAATATTGAAATCGCTATGAGAAAAGTACAGATTAGAGAGAATTGAAAAAGGTCTCTAAAAATCTTTTTCCTTATTTTAATCAAATAAATCAATATAAATGAAAATATCAAACAAACATGGCCAAAACTCCCAAGATATGCCAAAAACTTTGACTTACTCTCATCTAATTGATTTTTAGCTTGCTGATATGATTGTAGCTTAAGTACATCAAGTTCATTTACTCTTACTCCTCTTTTAATTATTAAATCACCCTTTTTAACAATTCCAATAGTGCGAGTTACAGACTTACGAGCTAATTCCCTTTGCTGCTCTGTTAAATCTTTTGAAAAATGAAAATTGGCAATCTTAAATGAATTTAATATTTCTTTTGCAATTTGATTTGGCTTATCCTTTAAAGATTTATCTATAATTATTTTACCATTATCTATAAACTCTTTTAAATCTAATACATTCGCCGTTTTTTTATAGTTAAGTAAATTAGGTGAATTAAAAAATATCAACTCAGAAGCTTTTAAACTCTCTTTATCTGTATCTATTATACCTTTTGCAAAAGATTGCCTAATGTAATTTGATAATTCTTGTTTTATCTTAAGTTTACTATCTGAACCATCTGAACTTCCTAACTTATCATACAATTCAAATATAGAATTTGATATCAAATTTCCATTAATATCTCTTTTTGAAACATTAGTAAGCTTTTCAAGTTCATTTTCTACATATAAATTGATATTTGTCTTTTGTGTAAAAACATTTAGAGCTTTAGCTTCCGATTTCTTTACCTCTATTTCATATTCTTTTATACTTTTATAAATAGGAAAAGAAACATCAGCAAATAGATTACTCTTTGTCCATATATATCCTGGTTCAATAGAATTATCCATCAAATCAGATTGGGTTTCTTTCATTTGCAAAATGAAAAACAATGTACAAATGATAATTGACACAAGCAGAATAATAGCTTTCTTCCTAAAAGAGGTAAGTAATCTGTTACTTTCTTTTAGATTCTTCTGCTTCTCATCTTGTTTGATTTTATCTAATAAGTTGAAGTTCGATTCAGACATTCTAAATGGATTATTTGTTCATACAAAAATAAGATTTTATCTTAATTTCAACCATGAATATATTGGTAAATCTGTGGAATGCTTCTACATAAAAGAGTTAGATCAAGAAAACAAAAGCTACTTACTTGATGAAAGTCAATCAAATCATGCTAAAGTACTTAGAATTAAAAGCAATGAAATATGCTCTGCAACTAATGGTAAAGGTATTAATGCAGATGGATATATCCTAATTGAAGGTAAGAATTATAAATTTATAGTTAAGAATTACCATCTTTTTCAAAATGAATTAAAATTAGATATTACACTCTGTTTTTCCCTATTAAATAATAAGGATAGACAAGATTTCTTAATTGAAAAAGCCGTAGAGCTTGGTGTAAAAGCAATTATACCAATAAGAAGTACCTATTCTCAAATAGGGCGTTTAAATCTACCTAAAACAGAACTTAAAATGATTACTGCTTTAAAACAGAGTAAAAGGAGCGTTTTACCGAAGCTGAGAGAAGTTACTACATTAGAGAAAATTGATTTTAACTCTTATGATTGTATTTTTTTAGCCGATATAGACGGAAAGAAATTTGAGAATACTTCTTTGAAAGGTAATGTATTGCTACTGGTCGGTCCAGAAGGTGGTTTCAATAGTAAAGAAGTTGATTATTTTTCTAGCAAATCAGCACAGAAGATTAACTTAGGTAATTCTAGGTTAAGAGCTGAAACTGCGGCTATTACTCTACTAAGTTTAATAAGAAACTGCAATGTATCAAATTGATTGGATGAAATGTAAGGGTGGTAAATGGTGTGATTTATTCAAAATCAACCTTGAAAGCACTGCATTAAAAGATGGAAATGGTGTTTACGTAATTTGGACTGGTAAAGATGGGCAAGATAAGATATTAAGAGTTGGACATGGCAATCTATCTGTAGAACTTATTAAAGCTCGAGAGAATTTAGCTATTCAAGCATTTAGACATATAGGAGTTCCAGTTGCTATTGCTGAAATTCCTGAAGAACATTCAGCTGGAGTTGCAACTTATCTAAATAAAAAACTTAAACCTGCTATTAATATTGCCATAGAACCAAAAGATGCCCCAATTAGAGTAAGAACTCCATTTGAGATTTAATATTTAACTGCTTTTAAATAGATTGAATTTCCTTTATTTCCATTCATAGTTGTCAATATAGGGAATTCTAATATTTCAATATTGTACTCTTTGAACTTATTAAGTAGATAGTTATTTTCAAAATGTCTCAGTATAAGTTTATCCTGTTTAAATGCTCCATAAATACCTAAAGAAGTATACTCCTCATATCTTTTAAAGTTTCTTTCATCTGTATTCAGTAAGAAGTCAGTAAAGTAAATAACCCCATTTGTTTTTAACACTCTATAAATTTCAGTAAAAATTTCATCTATCAAATTATCGTAAACAGCACAAGTTAGAATTCCAAGTAAAAGCAAACAATCAATTGAACTATCTTCTAAATTGGTTCTTTGATTTTCCATTAAACTAAGTTTAGTACTCCTTAAATTTGTTTTAGCTCTTTTTAGCATTTCTGTTGAAATTTCTGTTCCGAAGAGATTATTATAACCTAAAGATTCTAAATCTTTTAATGTGCGACCATAGCCACACCCATAATCAAGAATTGCAGAGCTTTTGTTAATTGAGTTTACAAAGTCATCATAATCTAATTTTGAGGTAAATTCTTTTTCATTTGAAAGTGAATTCCAGACACTTTTTTGAATTAGAGTCATACTTATTATTCTTTTACTTTGCAACACCTTGGCAATTTTGCATAAGCTTTTGGTTTACGTTCTACTTCGTCTGCATTATATCCAACCTCTGCTATGGCTTGCTTTATATCCTGTTTGGTAATTTTCTCATCATCAAATTTGATGTCTAACATACCAGTTGTAAAATTGACATTCGATGAAATTACACCTTTTGTCTTTTTTAATTTCTTCTCTATTATCTCTTTACATTCTTCACAAATTGCTGAAGTCATTATGCTATCTTGAACTTCTTTACCAAATAAAGTTCCAGCAATTAAAAGTATTAAAATTATTGATTGTTTCATTTTTAGGCTCCTTTGTAAATATTCGATTAAACGAAATTTAATTTAATTTGTTTGAAGATTTTACCTAAATTTGAATTCTAATTACAACAAAGTTGCAATAATTTGGGGCTTGATACTTTAATAGCTTTTATTGAAAATTTACCTAACGTAGTTCTTGAAAGACCTTGGGGAGATGACAATTTAGTTTACAAAATCGGTGGAAAGCTATTTGTTATAGTTTCATTAGATAATCAGCCAAATAGATTAAATCTTAAAAATTTACCTGAAAAGAACATAGAGCTAAGAGAACAATACTCATGGATTGAATATGGTTATCACATGAATAAACAACATTGGAATTCTATTTATCTTACTACCGAAGCTGATTTAAAACTAATTGAAAATCTAATTAAAGATAGTTACGACTTAGTTTTTAGCTCACTTACTATTAAAATCAAAAATGAATTACAAAAGCATGGCAATTAATCTGAAATGGAACTCCGACAAAATTGGAATCACTACCTCACTTGCATGTATTATACATTGCTTGTTAATTCCTGCTTTATTTATATTCAGTGGTTATTCACTTAACATACATGATTTCAATATATTGGGTATAAATTTAGATTACATATTTGTAACACTTGCACTTATACCAGCTTTACAAAGTATATTCGATACACATCTTTCAATTTTGAGAATATCGTTTATCTGCTCATGGATACTTTTTTTAATTGGTATCTTATTCCATGAATCAATTATGCAATACTCAATGCACTTAGGTTCTATTGGATTAATAATTACACATTATTACAAATTACGTCTTTGTAGTACTGGTAAATGCGAACATAATCATTAATCTTCATCGAAATTTTCTCTTTTAGGTAAGAATCTAATTAAATCTATTGTGCTCCAAAGTGACTTACTAAGTTCTTCTTCACTTTTGTTATTTTCAATTACAAAATCAGCTAGTGATTTCTTTTTATCAATATCCATTTGCATTGACATTCTTTCAAGTACTTCTTTTTCTGTAATACCACTTCTTTTGACTACTCTTTCAATAGCTGTTTCTTTTTTTGTATATACATCTATGATGTAATCAAATCCAACAAATAAGCCGCTTTCGAACATTAGAGCAGATTCTACAAAAACCATTTCCTTAGTATAGTCAACTAATTCTTCCAATTGCGATAACATTAGCTCTATAACTTTTGGATGTACCAATTGATTTAGTTTATCTAATTTCTCTTTACTTTTAAAAATAGTGCTTGCTACTAACAATGTATTTACTTTACCATCGAGATAAAAGTCTTCCCCAAATTCAGATTTTATGTTAAGTATAAGCTGTAAATCATTATTCATCAAGTATTTAGCATTATCATCACTTGATATTACTTTATATCCAGATTCAATTAACAAGTTTGCAACAGTGGATTTACCAGAACCAATACCACCTGTAATTCCAATTAACTTTATATCATCTAGGATATTTTTAAGTGGTTTAAGTTTAGCTGTTTCATTTTTTTTCATTAAGCAATTTAATCAATTGAAATAAAAATAATTTGTCAAAATAAAAAAAGTCCGTATATTTGAAGTCTTATGAGTTACAAACTTGTAAGAACGAGGTCCCATCGTCTAATGGTTAGGACACCGCCCTTTCACGGCGGCAATAGGGGTTCAAATCCCCTTGGGATCACATAATAATAAGCTAAGTAATTGATAATAAGTTACTTAGCTTTTTTGTTTTGATAATGCCGTACATAATTCCGCACAAATATTAGAATAGGATTATTTTTGAATTTAAGTGATTTCAGTTGAATTATTCTTTATTAAGTTATAATAATTTTTAGGCTAATCTAATGGAATACAAAGAGATAAATAACGAATTTGAATTTGAGTATACTCATCATGATTTCAGTGATTTCTTATGCCTATTGCTTGATGGAGATAAACTGAAAGATGCTATAAATGATTTAAACATAGGTGTTAAGACTAAACAGAAATCATTATTCGAGATTTATAAAGATAATGAAGAATTTTTAATGAGTGAATCTTATGAGAAAAGTAAAAGATTTATAACAAAAATTCATAAAGAATTAATTAATTCCCAGTTTTATGAAGGGCTAAGAAAACAAGCAAATGTTGAAATACATGGTTTTTTAATTAATAGAATTAAAGAAGAGGCATCAAGTTATTATAACTCTGAAAAAGAATTAGTATATCTTCAAAGAGTATTTGAAGTTTATAAGCATAGTTACTTAAATATTCATTCAAGAATTGAATTCATTTTTGAAAGACATAAAGAAGAGTCTCTAGAGCTAATTACAATTGCTAATAAATCAAATAATGATGCTAATAGTAATGTAATTTCTTTATTTCAATACTTTAGTAGATTACCGAACTTTACTGATACAATTAACATAATGTTAAATAACACTAAAGTTCTATTAAGCCACAATATAAGCTCTACCTTATTAGAAACACCACAAAAGATTGAACTACCTAGAAATACTGAATTAACATCTAATTTGACTAATAATGAAGTTTTTGAATTATTAGATTTACTTATTGCAAACAAAAAGATAGAATTAAAGCAAAATGGTAAGATTCTAAGTAAGAATGAAGCATTTACTTTACTTACCGATTTATTAAAAGTAAAAAAAGGAAGTCAAGACTACTCACAATTAAAACAATCTCAAATAAGAAGATTAGAAAAAGAAATGACTGTCAATAAACTATATCCTTTATTGTTCAATCTATTTGAAAATTCTAAGATTGCAATCAAAGAACAAAAAAAACAGTAGAATTTTCCTATTTTTTTCTCTTAAAATAGGAAATACCCTCCAAACTATTATTAATACTGGGTTTCAATAACCGTAATTTTCCTATTTCACTTAGAAAGTATAGGTATAAGTATTCATTAGTATTGCTTTAAATTTATTAACATTTAATGGAATTTACATGAGTACTACTCTTTTTACCTGCTCTAAAGATGAATTAAAAGAAATCATTAGTGAAATCTTTAGAGAAACACTAAACAACCAAAACAATCTACAAAAATCAGATGATTTAGTTCTTACTTCTGAGGAAGCATGCGAATATCTACAAATTGGTAAAACTAGTTTACATTTCCTTGTTAAAGAAGGAGAAATAAATTGTTTTAAGAAAAAAAGGAAAAGATACTTTCTTAAATCGGATTTAAACTCTTACTTAGGTATTAATGATAACTGTAAAACCAATGGAGGAAATTAATTATGGTAAATTCAACAAAATCAGTTATTGTAGGTTATCATGACTTTAAGTTCCACACTAAAGATATATTTCAATACTTTCAACATATAGGTATTGATGATAATACTTTGCATTGTTTTGGCATAAAAACTGTCAAATCTTACATTCTATATGGTAATAAAGTTATTGTCAATAAAGATTATCCTGAATATTTGATAGAAGTAAATAGTGAAAGTAAAGCTCTATTTAGACCACTTTCAATTGAAAGTAAAATAGAACTAGTAAGTAATGAAACTGATATAATTTGTATTGGTTTGAATAGTATAGATTACAATGCTAATGAAATTATCATTGCTGAGAATATTATAGATATGCTTAGCTTAAAATCAATGGGTTTCAATGTATTAACTGTTGAATTAGAGAGTTTGTCAGTATTACCACAACAATTAATTTCTGTTTTAAATAAATTTGATGTATTTGTTTTTAGAAGTATCTTTAATAAAAACTTAGATAGCCTTAGAGTTTTTACAACTAAGTACAAATTCAATATGATAGATAGAGTAATTATTGATATGAAGTCAAACAATTTTAATGACTTAACAGATATGGTTAAACTCTACAAACAAAGTAGTGATGTTCAGACTTTAATTGATTTGATAAGAGTTGAAATAGAGTCAAAGAAAGTATCAAGCCAAAGCAACTTTTTCTTTACAGAAGAATTTGAAAGCAAACTACCTGAATCAATTAAAAGAGTAACTAATTTGTATGAAAAAATAGATGATAAAGAACTAATACTTCTTAGTGTACTCTTAATGTACTCAAGCTTATTTCATAAGTTTTACTTTCAATTTGATAGGAGAAATATAAGTCTTAACTTATTTTTAATAGTATTAGGCAAATCTGGGATTGGTAAAGGTAAAATGAATGAAGTATTATATCTTATGAAGTATGTAACTGAGAGTGTAAAAAAAAAAGAAAAGAAAAAGAAACTAATCTTACCAGCAAATACAACAAGAGCTGCTCTATTAAATGATGTTTTCGATAATGAAGGTATAGGGCTTGTATTTGATACAGAAATAGATACTTTGTCGGTATCAAACCGTTCTGAATTTGGAAATTTTAGCTCTGATTTTAGAAAGATTTTTCAAAATGAAAATTTATTAATATCAAGAAAAGATAGAGCTGAATGTAAGGAAATAATAAATCCAAGAGTTTCATTATTGTTATCTGGTACATTTAGTCAAATAAAAAGACTAATAAACAATACTGAAGATGGTTTGTACTCAAGAATGATGTTCAAGTTTTACACTGATGATAATCTTGAGCAAAAAGACTTATTTAGTTCAAATGATATGTTTTTTGAAGAAATAGAGAAATACTCAATAGAATTGTTAGAATTTTACACAAGAATTTTAAGTTTAGATGATAATTCTTATAAATTAGGATTTACAAAAGAACAACAAAATGAGATAAACAAACTTTCAAACAAATTACGAATAAAGTATAATGAAACTGAATTTGGATTAGGATTTGCCAATAGAGCTGTACAAAAAATAATAAGAATTGCATTTATCTTAACAATAACTAGATACTTTAATTCTATTGACATCCCTAAGTTAATTACTTTAAAAGATGAGGATTTAAGTATAGCTATTGAAATAGTTAATTCTTTAAATGTAAATAGTGAATTACTAAATAGAAGCCTATCTGAAGATAGACCCAAAGTAAATGTTATAGATTATTTACCTTATGAGTTTAAAAATTCCAATTTGAATTTTGTAGCTGAATGTTTAGGGGTAAGCTTAAAAACAGTACAAAGAAGAATTGAAGATGAACTTAAAGCGAAAAATCCACGCATAATAAGAGTAAAGCAAGGAATATATAAAAAGATTGAAAGCTAATGTCCATTTGTCCAAATGTCCAAATTAGAAATGGACAAAAGGACAAAAAGACACGGGTTCTTAAATACATATGTATAGAAAACTCTTTTTTAGTGTGTAAGACTACCTTTTTTTGTGCAAACTACAATGTAAACTGTGTATTCTTAACCCCTGTTTGTGTGTAGAATAGTGCTTTAATATGTGTAATGTATTAGTTGTTTTAATAGCGATTATACAGAATTGAGATATAAATCAGACACTTATTAGCATAAATCAGACACTTTTTGGTACAAATGGGGAGCTAATTACCATTTTTTATACAAAAAGGGATAGTTATTTAGTAGAATTTATACAAAAAAGGAGATAATAAAGATGATATTCATAGATGAATACTTAGTTCATGGTAAGTGGACAAGGAAAAAGAGAGAAGAATACACTGACTTATTACTTTCAAATGTAAGTAATCTTAAACCATACTATGGAGATGAGCTTGATGATAGTTACTTTGTTTATTTATTACTTAATAAAATGCAAGTAAATAGTTTAACTTCAAATTTCACAGCAAAGAAACTAGGTTTTGCTAGGTTTACATTCTATTCAGTTAAGAATATTCAAAGAAAGTTAAAGTCAAGAGAGAAGTATTTGTTATACAACATTGCATTAGAATCTGAATTTAATGAAATATGCTTTAGAGTTTATTCTGAAAAGTTGAAAGCATTAAATAAAGACTTAAAATTTGTAGCTGAAAGACTTAAAATTACTACTGAACAAATAAATACTTACAAAAGGCAATTGATAGCTATAATCAGAATGGAAAAGATTCTAGCTTTCTAGTAAAAGAGAATATGAAATTAGTGCAACAATACAATGATTTAATAAGCATTGAAAATAAACTAAGTGAAAAGATTAAAGAATTGAAGAATAAGTTAAATTCAAAGAAGCAAGTGGGAGTTAATTAATATTGGTTACGTTCTCCGTCTAGTTCCATACCAATGTAAGCTTCATCGGGTAGTTCTGCTATTGTTCTCAACTTTTCTCCCAATTGAAACATGTTTATTAGTACTTACTAATGTAATAAATTGTTAACCCTGAAATTATAGGCCAGATAACTAAGTAAATAACTGAACATATGTTCCATTTCAATTTTAATTTTGGTTCTTCTCTATCAAACTGATCAAGATAGCGAATATACTTTTTATTTTTCCATAAAAGAAGATAACTTGTTCCATACAAAACTATTGAACCTACCCCAATGAAAAAGAATTTTTCATTGGGAGATTCTACTATCAATTCAATTATTAAATTATTTGTTAGTTTATTTAGCACGTAAATAATATTAAATAAAGGTAAAAAAATGGTCAACATTATTATTGTATCAGGTACAATTCTAACAGCACCAATCTCCTTATCATAATAAATTTCTTCTACAGTTTGCTTCAACTCTTCATTATAGAATTTGGGACTAATTATTTTTTTCTCAACCAAGTATTTAACAAATTTGTAAGTAATTGAAGTGGTTGAATTTTTTTTTAACAAACCAACATACATAAAAAAGTATGATGCGTAAATGTAATTGTAAAACTTTTCAATATGATTACTTATCAAATATAAACCCTCCTACAGATTCTCCAATCTCTTCTCCAACAAAACCTCCAAGTAGGCCCCCACCCAAGCCTCCAAGTAATCCACCTGCCGCAATTCCTGCTGGATTTCCTCCTGTTAATATACCACCCCAAATAGCTCCTTCCTTACCAAATAAAGTGGCACCATATACTCCACCTGCTAAACTAAATATTTCAGATGTTATAGCTACTTTAAAATTATAACCATAGGTAAAACCATCTTTTTCATTTGCTAAATATACACTATATGTTGAAGCAAGAAGACTAGCACCGATACAAAAAACTTTTCCTTGTGTAGAAATTTTTACTAAAGAATAAGTCTTAACAGTCTTTCCTCCATTGTAAGCACGACCTGTACGTGTTGGTAAATACAATTTAAAATTTGAACCAATTCTTGTATTACCAGCATAAGCTAAAGATGATTTTAAATTGTCTAAATAAGTTAGTACATTTTTTTCGTATGACCACGCAACAATTTTAGGCGTTTCATTCGTTTTTTTATTGTTTTGATTAGAACCTGATGATGTTTTACCTTTTTTCTTAGTTTTCTTCCTAGTTAAAGTTTTATCTGCTGGTGCATTACCTCTTCCTGAACCCGTACCTGTAGGTGTACCACCCTGTTGAACTCTACCAGCAGAACTAGTAACAACATGAGTAGTACCAACACTTCCACTTTGTCCATTATCCCCTCCTCCATCACCAAAAGTTCTTATTTGTTTAATTTGTTCGTCTTTGGTATCGGATGATCCTGCGTCTAATTCATGCTTTTCTACTAATGGCATAGGTTCAATAGGACTTTCTTCTTTTAATCCACTAGGATCTTTTGAGTTGATTGGGTTGTTATTACAATACGCATAAGGAGAAACATTTGAGTCATATTCCCACAATAAATCTGGAGCAAAGAAACGACTAAGCCCTGCATCATAACTACGTGCATTGAAGTGGTATTGATTGCGTTCACCGTCTAATTCCATGCCGATGTAGGATTCATCGGGTAGTTCTGCTGGTGTTCTCAACTTTTCTACTATATTATGGTATCCTGTAGAAGTCATTATCTATATTTACATTGAGTGAAGCAAGTATTTTCAACTGTTCTGAAGTAATTTCTGCAGATGGTGTGCTTACCTCATTGTTTGCTGTAAACATAATTTGGCAGTACAAACTTGTGTAATACTGATTGCATATCGGTATAAACTTGTCCAAATTCGGTTTGATTTTATTAAGTAAGGCTTCTAAATGTTCTTCAAAAGATTTATGTTTATCTAGCCCCGAATCTAGTATCCAACAATTTTGTTCATAAGGTTTTGCTCCTGTTATGCCCCCTCTCGGTTGACCTTTTGTCCAAACTTTAAAGGGTTTAATGTCTAGTAATTTTGATATTTCGTCATGTGGACATTCATAATCAAAAATACAGAGTCTTATTTGAATTATATTATTCATAATAGTTCCATTTTATTTAAAATCTTTGATATTCAATCCAAGAGGATCTCCAGGAGTTCTCCGACCTTTCCCTTTTGGTATAATGTAGATTTCTCCTCTTTTATCTTTCCATAAATCAATTCCACCTGTACTTTTACCTCCTTTTCTATCATGTACATCAACACCATTATCTTCAAGTAGACCTATTTCCCAATCTGATAGTGGTTCATCTTTAGAAAAATCTCTGTCATCTTCATGAATAGCCGCATCTCCACCCAAAAATATTAAGCCTATCATTCCAAAGATTCTTGTCAAAGATCCTAATGTTACACCTGTCAAATTTGGTACATTTAAAGATAGAGGTATTGATATAAGTGGTGTATTCCCTTGAATTCTTCTTTGTGCATTTAGCAATCTCTTATTTGCTTCAATTATTTTCTTAGGGCTTAGATTATTGCTTCTACCTGCAATATTTCTAAAGCCATTTTGAATAGGGCTTCTACTAGTCATAGAAGCATACGGATTGCCTGGTTTCGGTTTGTATTTATCAGGAATTTTAACAGAGGGATCTTGATAGCCTCTACCAGAACCAGTACCTGTAGGAGAGCCACCTTGCATATTTCTACCACCTGAACCCGTTGCTGTAGAGCCAATTCCATTATTTCCTCCACCATTGCCATCACCACCTCCTAAGCGTAGTGATAACCATACTTGACTTGTGTAATCACTTATATTTCCTTCTATTGAAAAACCTCCACTGTATGGTCTTAGTGGATTATCTGCTTCTCCAGCTGCTATTTCACTTGGTGTCCAAGGTCTTAATCCACTTGGGTCTTTCATGTTTATTGGATTATTATTACAATAAATATACGGAGAAACATTTGGGTCATATTCCCACAATAAATCTGGAGAAAAGAACCTACTAAGCCCTGCATCGTAGCTACGGGCATTGAAGTGGTATTGGTTCCGCTCTCCGTCTAGTTCCATACCAATATATGCTTCATCGGGCAGTTCTGCAGTTGTTCTCAAAGTCTCTCCAAATGGTTTGTAATCGAAAGTGCTTACTTCTGTATTCAAATCTTTTGTCATTTTCACTAATCCTTTTACTGAGCCAAGTGCATCTTTAATTTGTATTTCTTGTGTGCTATCTATAGAGTAGCTCAAATCTGATGCAGTATTATATCTATCAAGCCATATGTAAACTCTACGTCCTGTTTCATCTAAGGTGTCCTTTGCAGTTTGCTTGCCTTTATACACAGCTCTTTGCTCTCCACCTACACCTTGAAGATAATACACCCAACCGAATTGCTTAGAACAACTATCTCCGTAAGGCGAATATAACAATCTTTTCTGTTCCCTCGTTCCAAATGCTGAATATTTATATCGCCAAATCGAGCCAAGCGGATTTACCGTGATTGGGTTGTTACCATAGCTATTACAATCATTATTTAGGTAATAGCCAGTTGTATCAAATTCGGAATACTCCCTTAAGAAGCTACTAGGATTGTACTTCCAATTCGATTTGATTTTAATATCATTTGTACTTGTATTTGTATCACTTATTCCAATTAATGCACCATTGTAATTGTAATGGTATTTGTTGAGTACATTTGCTGTATTGGTAGAGGTAGTGATTAATCTGTTTCTGTGAGTATTACTGTAATTGTAAATTATAGAATCGCTCACATTATTGAACTGCTTTTTGATATTACCAAGTTGGTCATATACGAATGATTGCGAAGTGCTACGATTATCACTCCAACTTGAAAGACGGTATTTGTTGTCATTGGTGTAAGAGGTAATATCG
>VYMC01000208.1_pt1 | contig 13551 bp, 10 predicted proteins | sample 5115301 | NCBI WGS metagenome assembly VYMC01 (sample SAMN12291802, study PRJNA351875) | freshwater metagenome | isolation source: freshwater lake | place: USA: Michigan, Wintergreen Lake | collected 2013-08-08 | reverse complement strand
ATCAAGCTTTTCCAAGAGGAAAGCATCATCGCCATCTTGACCTGGAATAAAGCCGCCAAGCTCTTCTTCCTGTTTTAAAGTATTTGTTTCAAAAATTGCCAAAAAATCCTTTTTCTAGAAAATCCAATTGATTCCCAAACGAGCAAAAAGGAATCTTTCCCTAATTCCCTGCCACAAGATAATATCTTGATTTAGAATATTATCAAGATTTAAGAATAAACCTAACCTTTCATTTACTTGGTATTGCGAATTAAATCTCAAATCAATAAATGATGGTACCAAGTCAGAATTTGTAAGGTTAGCTCTACGTTCTGATACATATCGAAGACTTATTCCCGCTGTAAGTTCATCTGTAATAACTCTATTGTAGCCAATAGCCAGATTTAACATTGGTAAGTAAGTAATTTGAGCTGAGTTTGTATCTAAACTTGAGCCAGCAAAAACTGCACTAATTAAGAGTCTATCATTTTTACTTGCATGGTAAGTTGCATCAGTTCCAAACTGATACTCTAATCCATTAGAGTAAATTATCTTAAAACTTTGCAAAGTATCCGCTAAGTATATCGGTAGATTATTACTTAAATTTAGCTTAGCAAAGACAGATATTGCAAGATTTGTATTTGGGTGAAATATCAAATTGGGTTTAATTGAAATTAAATCATAAGTAGGTATTAAATCCAAAGAGTTGATGTAAGGATTTAATTCAAGAAAATTAGTGAAATAATTTTGTCGTAAACCACTTCTGATTTCAGCTTGGAGGGTATAATTTTTATTTAATTTGTAATCACTACTTAGTAATATTTTTGGTGCAAAATAGTTCTGTCCATTGGTACCACCAGCCAACTGAATACCGATTTCAGAATTTAATTTGATTTTGTCTTTTGTCCAAGCAAATCCACCTATTGCTTCTATAAGATTAGCACTCTTAGTTGCAAAAGAGTTCAGTTCTAAATTGATAGCACCTTTAATTTCATAATCACCGAATGGATTAAGAAATTCTAATTTTCCTTGTAAATTAAGCTCATTTCGGTTCAAAGTGTAAGCATCGAAAGCTGTATTGCGAACTTTTAGAAAAGTAGAGAAATCAAAACCGTTAGTCTTACCAATAGTATTTATATCAAATTCAAATCTATTGCTAGAAAGGGATACCTTTTCGATATTTGCAAAATTATTATAGTTATTGAAATCTACTTTTAGCTTTGTACGAGTTTTACTGCCACCAAAAATCCAGAATTTATCTGGAGCAATGTATTCAGATAAAGCCAATAGATTTGCTTTAGCATAATTCGCATTTGTAAGATGACCATCTGAATAATCGAGTCCGGCAATAATATTTAGCTTATAATCAGATAAATCGAAAGCAAATGAGCCATTAAGTTCTGCTGTGGTAAATCTACCAAATGAGCCATTTATAATGTTGTTGCTAACATTTCTTGAATAAATTGCATTACTTAATTGTTGCTTTGGAATAAGAGCAGATTGTTGTTTGTCTAAGTTATTTATGGAATCTAATTCTTTTTGAGAAAGAGGATTCATTTTATTAGGTAAGGATTTTACACCGCTTGCAACATTCAAAGTTGCATCACCATAAATAATAGCATTTGGTATTTCGAAAGGTTCGTTGCTTTTTGGTTTTTGCTCCTGACTGAAAGCATAGCTGACTAAAACAAGAAGTAAAATTAAAATGTTCTTCATATTAGTTTTTCCTCAATGATTTAATACGAGTCTTAGCAGTTTTACCAAAGTCATCTTCAGGTCTTAGTGAAATTATAATGTTATAAAATTCAATAGCTTTTTCATAATTTTCTTTTCTTTCATAAATTTCTGCAAGAGCAAGTATAGAGAGTGAGAACCAATCTTCTGTACCGGAGAATTTTTCTTTAATTATGTCAAATTTTTCAATAGCTAAACTGTCATTTTTCTGTTCTAAATAAATCTCACCCATTCTGTATAATGCCTCAGAGGCAATTTCAGGATTACTTTCGTACTTACTTAAAACTGCATAATCTAAGAGAGCAGAGTCAAGCTTATTAGAATTTTTATTGAACTTAGCTACTCTATAGCGAGATTCAATGGCATAATCATTTCTATCATATTTATCAGCAATAATTCTGTATATAGCCATAGAGCCAAGAGTATCACCAGCACTAAATTTCATAACTGCTCTCTCAAACTGAACTTGGGGAGCAATTGGATTATCAGGGAATTTTTGTAATATTTCTAAAAGTAGTTCATCAGCTTTTGCTATTTGATTTGCTTTCTTTTTTAAAATTGCTTTTTCATAGATAGCAAGTGGCACTTGTTCGCTTTTAGGATATTTAGTTATGATTAGATTGAATGCTTTTTCCGCTTCATCAGTATTATCCATACCTGCGTAGCTTTTGCCAATCCAGTAAATAGATTCTACATTCTTAGGATTATCGGGATTTTTATTTACAATGTTTTCAAATTCAACAATTGCATCTTTATATTTTCTGTTATCAAAGAGAATTGAAGCGGCTTTTTCTTTAAACTCTCTGTAAAATGGAGATTCTTCATTACTTTGAGTATATTCATTGATTATTTTTAGAGCTTCATCTTCTCTACCAAGTAATTCGAGAGATTGTTGTAAACTTCTCATTGCTTCTGGTGCAATACTGCTATTTGGGTATGTTTCTATTACAATTCTATAATAAGTCATAGCTTTTTCATAATTCTCTTGATTAAAGAAGCAATCACCAATAGAGTAGTATGCTCTTGGAATAAGCCCACTCTGAGGGAAAGCATCTATTAAATAATTATAATTATCAACGGCTTCTTTATACTTTTTTTGCTGGAATTTTATCCAACCGGTTAAATACATTGCATTAGGTGCAAAACTTGATTTATTATATCTCCTTACAAAATCCAATAAGCTGCTAATAGCTAAATCTAGTCTATTATTTCTATAATAGGCATGGCATAATTGGTAAGCACTATACTGACCTTCTTCACTATTTGGACTTAGCTTTGCAGCTTTGGAGTATGATTCTGCCGCTTTAGCATATTTCTTCTCAAGATAATAGCCGTCACCTTGCCTTGTAAGTACTTCAACAGAGTGCTTTGATTTGGGAAATTCTTTAACTAATAAATCAAAGTACTTTGAAGATTTCTCAAATTGCTTTCTTCTGAAATGTGACCAACCTAATCCATAAAGTATTTCTTCTCTTCTTTCAGGAAGATAGTATTTATCAATTAGATTCTCATAAGATTCTATAGCATTAGTGATTAAATCGCTTCTATAATATGACTCAGCCAACCAGAATATTGCTTCACTTACGCGTTTATCATTTCCAGCTTTTGCAATAAACGTATTCAAAACTGTAATTGCTTCATTACTTTTTTGACTTTGCAACAATCCATAGCCCTCTTTAAGCAAGGATTCATTTATGTAAAAGAATTTATCTGGTATAATTATTAAAGAATTATTTTCAGCAATCTGTCGTGCTTCTCTATATTCAATAATCGCTTTATCCCACATTCCAAGCTCTAAGTAAGATGCACCAAGTAGGATTTTTGCTCTCACTTTACTTAATTGGTCACTGGCTTCTCTTTCTGCTCTTTCTAATGTCTTTTTTGAACTTGAATATTCTTTTGCTTCAATTTGAATTTGCCCCAGTTCAATGAGTGCTAAAGCTAAATAAGGATAGCCGCTAATTTGAGAAAGAGCGGCAAGTTCTTTACTTGCTTGTAGAGTATCACCTTTCTTTTTTAAAGCAATAGCTCTATAAAGCTGGCTTGCAGCTTTTAGTTTTGATTCTTGATTTATATTCTTTTCAATTACAATATCAAAATACTTTATTGCATTTGAAATATCATTCTTATTGAGTAATCCGTATCCATAGCCGAATTCAGCATTTGTAAGTAAGGGTGAACTGGTATTGCTTGTAATAAATTCTTTATAATATTTTAATGAAGCATCAAAGTTATTAGCAAGATTTGAAGTTTCTGCTTTAAGAAAAAGTAAAAGACTTGGAATTTCTTCAATGTAAGACTGTTCTTCAAATTCGGGAAGCATAAATGTATCTTTTTTAGATAACTGTATTGAATACTGATTAAGGTACTGCTCAGCTCTTTCAAGCTGAATAGCCGCAGAGCTTGGATTGCGTTGCACTAAATAGTTACTCGCTTCTCTAAGTAAACAAATAAGATAATTATTGCGTGATGGATACTGTTGGCGTACTTTTTTATAATAAACAATAGCATCTTCATTTAAGTTAGTCTGCTCAGCAATTAAGCCCAAGGCGAAAAGAGCATCATCTGCAAGGGGGTTGCGAGGATATTTTGTTTGGCAAATATCGAAGCTGTTTTTTGCTTCAATTAGCTTACCTAAATTATAAAAAGAAAGACCTCGCCAGTAGTAAGATTTATAAATTAAATCTTCATAAATATCGCTTGAGCGGAAAGCAAAATTCTCTTCAGCTAATTTACGAGTTTGATCAAAATAGAATTCTGCTTTATCAAATTTATTTAGGTAAAAACTTAAAACAGCTCTTCTATAAGCTGCAAAGGGTTGTAAAGGTGAGTTCTGTCTATTAACAATAAAATTAGTATAAAGATTTTCAGCAATTACATAATTAGCTTTATCGAACTCAATTTCAGCATCCAATAATAGCTTTTTATCTTCAGAGGAATACCCTTTCACTTTGCTAAAAGCAAGCTCTAATTTAATATCAGCAAGCCGAATAAGTCCTTTTTTGTAGTACTTTTCAGAAGAAAAGTAATAACTATTAATAATTTGCTCTGGCTTGATAATTTGCGAAGACAAGCTACCACACAAAAGCAAAGTAAAAATTGGAATGAATAATGATTTCATGAAAAAAGTAAGTCCAAGCCAACCAATGAGTACAAGTTGGTTGGTTAAAGAAGTATTACAAAATTTGATTATGCCGCTATTGGAATTTAAGTATATTCTTGCTAATTGGCAAGAGTGTAAAGCAAAGTAAAATTAACATGAAAAAAGAAATTCTTAAGCAATTATACTTTGCCATTTGTTTTGTTGATTTAGAAATAATTGCTTAATTTTGTAATCCTTTTTGATGGAGAGCATAGCTCAGTTGGTAGAGCATCAGTTTGTGGCACTGAGGGTCGTGGGTTCAAGCCCCATTGTTCTCCCATTAAATAAAAAAAGCCAAGTTGACATACTTGGCTTTTTTATTTAACAATTTCATCATTATTAATATTTTCTAAATAATCGGAAATATCAATTTCTTCAGAAACATCTTTTAGCAATTCAGCTTCTGTTTTTTCTTCTTGAATAAAATTATCATAAGTTTTTTGAAGTGTTATACTTACTTCGGTCCATTCATTTTCTTCAGATTCAATAGCAAGCTCGCCATTAATAATATTAAGTGTTTGCTTGACTACTGCTAAACCCATCCCTACACCTGGAATATTACTAACATTAGAGCCACGATAAAAAATTTCAGTTACTCTTTTCAAGTCAGATTCAGGAATTCCTATGCCATAATCAATAAATCTTAAGATATGATGTTCAGCATCTTCTTGATAATTAACTTTGCCATATACTTTTTCCTTGGAATAAGTAATTATGTTATCAATAATGTTGTTAATTATAGGAGATAGTACATCTGTACTAAGGTTTACAGCGATTTCTTTTGGAACTAGATTGCTAAAAACAATTGTCTTATTTAAGAATTTATTGAAGTGACTCAGTCTCTCTTCAATCAAGTCATAGATTTTAATACTCTTATTTGTTATTTGATTATTTGTAAGTTGCTCATAATTACTAATATTTGACATTACAGTAGAGAGATAATCTACAGTTTGCAAAATTCTAGATGAGTGATGAACGATTTGTTCTATTGATAATCTTTGTGAATAGGTCTTAAGTATCTCAGCATTGTTTCTTGCTACAGTAAGAGGAGTTCTAAACTCATGTGACACCATCAGAAGGAATTTTGTTTTAAGTTCTGAGTACTTCTTTTCATTTTCAGCTGTAGTTTCAGCAACTTGCCTAAGCTTAATTTCATCTTCAAGTTGCTCAATAGTATTAGCCAAATCCTTTGTTCGGGTCTGAACGATACTTTCTAAGTCTTCTTTTGAACGAAGTAAAATCTTTTGAGCTTCTTTTTGCTCTGTAATATCAACGAAAGATTCTACTAAGTAGTCAACCCCAGCAATATTGGCAATAGTATTTTTACGAATAATTTCAATTTCTTCACCTTGAGTGTTATTGAGCTTTGATTCATAATGTCTATTTGCAATGCTATTTTCCTGCTTCAAAAATTCAGATATATATTTACCAGCTAAGTCTTTTTGAGAGGTTCCTATTAACTTATCAGCCATAGGATTTGTGCGAAGGATTTCACCGGTGAAGCGGTTAGAAATTATTACGCCAGCTTGGATAGCATTTAAGATTGCATTAATATCTTCCCGAGATTCATAAGTATCACGTACTTGTCCATGTTTGAAATCTTCTAACTCTTGCTTAAGCTTTTTTGAATCTTCATTTGCAATGCTTAATTCAATAGCATTAATAAGCAATTGAGTTTGTATTTCAATTATTTTTAGATTTGATTCTTTAAAATTTTTCCAATGTTCATTTAACTTAATGACAACAATGTAGTCAGTACCTAAACTTGTAGAAATAGGTACGACTGCAAAGTTATTAGGATAGTTTTCATCAGCAAGCTCAGGAAAAATTAAAATTTTATCATAATTTATGGCTTGACCTACAATACCTAACTCTGATAAATAATCAAAGTAATCGTTTGCATCTTCAATAGAGATATTATCTACATGCTTAGGCAAATACATAAAACTCTCTTTATCCATATGAAAAAGAGCCAAAGATTCGAAATTAGATACAGATTTAAATACAGAGATAGATTCAATAATAGTATTCATATCGAATTTTTTCTTTTTCGATTGAATCTTAGTTGTAATACTATTTAAGATATCTAAATTAATCATGTACTAATCTCAAGTTAACCCGCTAATAGTTGTTTCATATCAGATACCTCTTTAATAAACACAGGTAAATTTTTTGAAAAGAAGTTATTATCAATTTCTAAATACTGCCATACCTCTTTGTTTATAGTAGGTACAAGCTCGGTACCTGCATCACCGATTCTATACATAGAGGTTGCTACCATAGCTACATGCACTACAGATGCATAAGAGTGATATTTTCCACCATGTAAACCAGTGTACATATTTTCAAACATAACACCAAAATCTTTAGGTAGCTTCCATTTTTCAGTAAGTAGCTGAGCAATTACAGAATGTGTGATGCCAAGAACCATTTTTTCAACTTCTCTTAATTTTAAACCACGCGAACGTCCAGCCATTACTACTTTTGAGTACAATTCTGGTATTCCTATGATAAAGAAAAGCTTACCGATACCATGAATAATGCCGGCTACAAATAAGTCTTCAGGATTTGGCAGTCTTAATTCCTTAGCTAAATTCCTACAAACTGAACCAACTCCGAAAGAATACTCCCAAAGTTTTTCAGGTCTTAAACCTTCAATTTCCTTAGCACCAGAAAAAAGCTTCATTATGGCAAGTGCAAGTACAATTGCTTTAACTTCTTTAGTACCAATTAGAAAGACAGCATCTTGTATAGATTTTATTTTCTGCAAACTACCATACATTGCAGAGTTAGAAACTTTAAGCACTTTAGTGGCAGAAGATTGGTCTGTAGCAATAACAGCAGCAATGTCATTTGCAGTGCAATTAGGATTTGACATTACTTCATTTAGCTTAGTATATATTGTAGGCAAAGTAGGGAAATCATTAACTTTCGCCATAATATTCTTAAGTAAATGGTCTCTATTCTGTTCCGCTACGCTCATTTTTGGCTAATTCTTTTGCTAATTTAATTACTGACGATTCAAATAAATCTTTCTCAATTGGAATAGTACACTCCCAATCCATATAGCTTTCAAGCTGAGTCTTTGCAGCAGAAACTATCTCAGGTGGTAAATCTACATTATCTTCAAGACTTTCAATTAATACACCTGTTATAAACCAAGTCTTTAGCACTTTTTTATGCCTTTCACCAAGTAATAACCCTTTAGATAGCATAAGTATTCCTTGCTTATTCTTTATATCTTCAGCAAGTATCATCCCTTCTGTTATGTTATCTGTTGCTACGTAAGCAGGCATATTTCTTTACAAAATCCAATTAAACTAGAAAAGAAAGATTCTCTAATTTTTTAATGTAATCAAAAAATTTACTTCAACTAACTATTATCGTTGTTAAGTGTAAATTCTTTACCATCATGATTAAGATGCTTTCTTTCTAACCAAAAAGTACCAAAAGGGATTATAGATGCGGCTAATACTATAAAAAACTTTTTACTACCCCAATTTTCAGCTATTTTTGCTTGAAAGGCAGATAGTAAGTAAAGTCCAAAAAAGATTCCATGCAATAAACCAATCACTTTATTTGGTTGACCAAGACCATACCAATATTTGAGTGGCATGGTAACAAAAAGTATTGCAAGAAAAGATGTCCCCTCAATGAACGCAATAATACGAAGCCGTCCTAACTCACTTTTGAATAGATTGAAAAAATCCATTTTCAAATATAATTAAGAAATATGTTTATTAGTAATTTATTAACTAATTGTAATTGTTCGTTGTTATATAACTAACTTGAGAAAAAAATGATAAAGATTCTTGTAATTCTGGTATTAGCTTTTAGTATCAATTGTAATGCATTAGAAAAAGAAATGAAACATACCAGCAATCCAAATTTAGAAACAATAAATAAAGATGCTAATTGGCAGGGCACTCCAATAGATGAAGATGGTAGATTTGTAAACTATGAATACCCTTTTGAAAATTCTTTTACTGAGTTTTTAAAATGGCAAATTGAATCAAATCCACAAAAGAATACCAAGAAAATAGATACTTGGAAACCAGCCATAAGTAAAGATAGTTCTTGGCTATTTAGCAAAGAGGATTGTATAGTTTGGCTTGGACATTCTACATTCTTTATTCGATTGGGGGGCAAGCAAATAATTACTGACCCTGTGTTTTCATCAATTGGATTTTTTATAAATAGAAATATAGAATTGCCAATTAAAGCAGAATTACTAAAGAGTATTGATTATGTACTGATAAGTCACGACCACCGCGACCACTTTGATGTACCTTCTTTAGAAGAATTATCTAAGAATAATGAAAATGCTACATATTTGGTAGGCTTAAATATGTACGAATTAACTAATGAAGCTACAAATTCAAAGAATATACAAGAAGCGGGTTGGTACCAAAGTTACAAGCTTGATTCAGATTTGAAAATACACTTCTTACCTGCAAGGCATTGGTCAAGGCGAGGTATGTTTGACTTAAATAAAAGATTATGGGGTGCTTTTGTAATCGAGTATAAAGGGAAAAAGATTTATTTCAGTGGAGATACTGGCTATGGCAATCATTTTAAAAAAGCAAAAGAGATATTTGGTGGATTTGATTATGCAATTATAGGTATAGGAGCATATAAGCCAGAATGGTTTATGGGGAAAAATCATATTTCACCCAAAGATGCATTAAAGGCATTTCAAGAGCTTGATGCAAAATACTTTATACCAATGCACTTTGGTGTATTTGATTTATCAGATGAGCCAATTAGTGACCCGCTATATCACTTACAGAAATATTCTAAAGAGGATGGAATATTTGAGCAGATACTTTATAAGGGAGTGGGGTTTCCATTTACAATAAAGTAATGTATAAAGTGAAGTTAATTATATTATTAGATTTGTGAAATGAAGAATGTATTAGTAATTGCATATTACTTCCCACCATCTGGAGGTCCTGGAGTACAAAGGGTCCTTAAGCATGTAAGGTATTTAAAAGAATTTGGTTGGAATCCCATAGTATTGACTGTTTCAAATGGACAATTCCCAGCAAAAGATGAATCATTACTTGAGCAAATTCCTAAAGATGTAGTTGTTAAGCGTACTCATATATTTGAACCTTATGATTTGTATAGATTACTTACAGGAAAGCCAAAAGGTAGTGCAATAGATGTAAATGTGATTAAGAAAGATGGTGCTAAGATTGGCTTTAAAGAACAATTAGCAGAATTTATCCGAGCTACTTTATTTATACCAGATGCAAGGATAGGTTGGTTATTTACAGCAAAAAAAGAGATTGATAGAATTGTCAAAGAGTATCAAATTGATGCAGTATATTCTTCTTCACCGCCTTATACATGTTCACTTATTGCTCAATATGCACAAAAGAAATTTGAAATTCCTTGGGTAGCAGGTTTCAGAGACCCTTGGACTGGATTTATATCATCACCAAAAAGGTGGTTTTTACCTGCATGGTTAGATAAAAGAATGGAATATAAAGTCTTTCTTAAAGCTAAATTTATAGAATGTGCTTGGGAAGGTATCATAAAAGATGCACTTTCCAAATTCCCAGATTTGAATAAAGATAAATTCATTCATAGCCCAAATGGATTTGACTCCAATGATTATCCCAAAATAGATAGAGTTGAAAATAGTAAGTTTACTATAACTTATACTGGCTCAATGTATGGAAGGCGTAATCCTTTGGCTTTCTTTAATGCAATTGAGATGTTAATCTGTGAGAATAAGATTAGTCAAAGTGATTTCCATATTAGACTAATTGGAAGATTTGGTGATGAAATACACACTATGATTGACAATACAAGTTTTAAATCTTCAATTGAAGTAATTTCTTACTTACCACATAAAGATAGTATTGCAAAGCTAATGCAATCTGACTTATTGCTTTTAATTGTAGATGAAAGTAAAGAGAGTGCTGAGATAGTACCTGGCAAAGTCTATGAGTATATTGGAACAAGGAAACCGGTAATGACAATTGCCCCTGAGAAAGGTGCTATTGCAGATTTAATTAATGATACAGATACAGGTTTAATAGCACATCAGGAAAATTTGGAAGGTATTAAAACTAATTTTATCAAGTTTTTTGAAGATTGGAAAAATAAGACTAATAGATTTATAGGGAATGAAGAAATAGCAAAATATGAAAGGAAAAATTCTGCAAAAAAATTAGCTGAATTATTGGACTTAATTGCTAAGAAGTAAAAGCTCTTTTCCTTCTAATTCATTGTTAGAACCTATATCAATTATTCTATAGTATAGAATATAAAGTCCGGAGTCAATTGCTTGACCTTTATCATCTGTTCCATCCCATGTAAGAATTATGCTTGAACCACTAATTTCTGAATTAGCTAAAGTCTTTTGTAGCAAACCATTTATATTATATATCTGGCAAGTTGCTTTAGAATTTAAGAAGTTAGTTTTAATTTCAATCTGACATAAACCATTTATAGCTCTCTTTCTATCATAAGGATTTGGGTCAATGATAATACTTTGTTTTTCAATATTACTTTTTATATAGCTATTAGGTTTGCTTGGAGTGCCACCTAAAGTAGATTGTGAAGATTGCCAATTTAGTTTTATATCAGAAGCCATTTTGGGACTTAGCTTCTCTAAACTAATGCCTTTTGTATTTGCAATATATTCTGAATGCCAAGATTTATTATAAGATAAACTATCTAGTAATATATTCTTATAGTCATTAATTCTAATTATCTCAGTACCTACGGAGTTTAAGTCGAAGCTTTTTCTGGTTACTACCAATCTTGGTATAGTATCAAATTGTATAGTAATTAAACTGTCTTTTGTGATTGTAATTAAAGAATCTGGAGCTACAGGAATGAAAGAGTTAATTAATAAGTATGACCCCTTACTAAGTAGATTGCTTTCAACAAACTTGATGCTATCTAAATATAAAGTATCTTTATAATTGTTGTATAACTCAATAAACTCAGGTATAGAATCTGTCTCTTCAAAGAGAAATTCATTAATCAGTAAACTATTTTTTGGATATGAGATATAGATTTTTTGAAACAAACTATCATCAAAAGGGAGATTGTCAAATTCTGATTTTATATTAACTTTTAGATTTCCATTACCAAAGTTGTTTTCACTAAACTCAATGTAAGATAAAGCTATTGTACTTTGATTTGTAGTGAAGTTAATTTCCTTGTAACCTTTGTAAATATTATTTCTATACTTAGGGATAAATTCAAAGTATAGTTCAGCTTTAGGAATTAGGTTGATACCATTATTACTTAGATATATATATAAACTATCATTGCCCATTTGAATTGAGTCTAAAGCAATATTGAAATTTTTCTTCTGGTGAGTATTTTCTTTACTGGGAGTGCCACCGTTTGGATGAAGGGACTTTTTCCAATTAGATTGATTAGCTACAGTAAGCTCAGGATTTACTCTTTCTAATGTAAATGGTTTTTCAGTCCACTTGCCATTGTAGTAAATCGAATCAAGGATTACACTTTTAGATTTTAGTATAAGAGCATCGAAATCATTGTTCAAACTTGGGATACTCTTTTGTAAAATTACTAATCCCTCACCATAGACTACTTTTAAAGCATTGCTATCACTACACACTACTAAATAGCTTTTTGCAGGTATATTTACTAACCCTAATTGCTTGGTACCATTAAGGTCGGAAATACTTAATGAATCTGAAAATATAGTGTTACTATTGTTATAAAGTTCAATCCATTCTGGTTCATTAGTACGAGGTAAGAATTGCACTTCGTTAATAACAATCTGTGCATTAATTGAGCAAAAAGCTAATATAAAAAGTATAATAATCACGTTGAAATGGTTGGCTTATATATTTTCTCTAGAATTGAAAAATCTGTTTCTTCCATAAGAATATTCAAGCTATTGATAAAGAATTGTTCTAATTCCTCATGAAATCTATCAATTAATGGGCTATCTATATCTAAAACACCATATTTAAGACCATTTTTATTGATTGGTATTACTAATTCAGACTTTGAATTCACATCACAAGCTATATGACCAGGAAAAGAATGTACATCTGCTACATTTATAATTCTATTCTTTGCAATTGCACTTCCGCAGACACCTTTTCCTACATCTATCCTTACGCATGCAGTTTTACCGGCAAATGGACCAAGTATTAACTCATTTTCATCTAATAAATAAAATCCTACCCAGTTCAAGTTGTCAATTGCACTATATATAAAACTTGAATAATTTGCCATGTTTGCAATAGGGTTAAACTCACCTTTTAACAAGCTTTTTAGAAATCTTAAATTCTCTTCGTAAGATAACTTCTTAAAATCTAATGAGTTATCAATATCCATATCAACCTTTAATATTTATTCCTTTAACTTTCATAAAAGTTAATAAAGTAATTGGTACTAATATAATTAAACCAAGGTAAACAATTACATCGCCGAACTCAGTATAAAATGTAGAATATTTAGCTTTGCTTAAAGTTGGAACAGCAACACTCGCTATTTCAGTCTTATACTGGGGTAACATAAGTTTGGACTCACCTAAAGCAGTAATCAAACCACTTATTCCACTATTAGCAGAGCGTACAGTATAGCGTTTGTTTTCAATAGAACGCATTGCTGCTATAAGCCAATGCTGGTAAGGACCATAAGTGCCATCATACCATGCATCATTAGTAATTAGAGTAAAGAACTCTGCACCC
>VYMC01000207.1_pt1 | contig 13560 bp, 9 predicted proteins | sample 5115301 | NCBI WGS metagenome assembly VYMC01 (sample SAMN12291802, study PRJNA351875) | freshwater metagenome | isolation source: freshwater lake | place: USA: Michigan, Wintergreen Lake | collected 2013-08-08 | reverse complement strand
TTCTACATTTACTTCAATTTTTTCAATATTTTCTGATAAATCAAATCTAAGAGATGCTATCTTTAAGCCATTTGAGTAAATATCTGTATTATTATTGATTTCAGCAATAATTTGAGTAAATTCATTAGTAAGCAAATGATTACTAAATAGCTTCAAATTAGGAAGTTCAGGTAAATTATCTTCAATTCCAAATCTTTCAATAAAACTTTGTTTATGTTTTGTTCTTCCCTCATAACTTAAAGGCAAATCTGGAAATTGACTGATAACCCTTTCAAAAAATCTAAAACAACCAAATCTTACTTCATAAATAGGATGTAAGATATTGAATGGATAAAACTTATCTAGTTCAATGTCATTTTCACTTATTGTAATAGATTTTAGTAGCATTAGTTTGCTTCTTTTTGTTTTTTTAGTTTCAGAGCTGCTTTTACAAAATTAGTAAATAAAGGATGTCCTGTAACTGCCCTAGATTTTAATTCTGGATGAAATTGTACTCCTAAAAACCAAGGATGATTCTTTAATTCTATCATCTCAACTAGACTACCATCTGGTGAAGTTCCACTAATTATCAATCCTTTACTTTCAAGTTGCTCTTTAAAATTATTATTAAACTCAAATCTATGTCTGTGTCTTTCAGATATCATTTCATTGCCATAACATTCATAAGCAAGTGTTCCCTTTTTAATATTACAATCGTATGCACCCAATCTCATTGTCCCACCTTTTTCTTTTATTTGCCTTTGCTCTTCCATAATATCAATTACGTTACTATCATTTTTTTCAAATTCAGATGAATTTGCATTAACTAAACCAACCACATTACGAGCAAATTCAATTACAGAGCATTGCATACCTAAGCAAATTCCAAAAAATGGTATATTGTTCTCTCTAATATATTTAATTGTAGTGATTTTGCCTTCTATTCCTCTACTTCCGAAACCAGGTGCAATAAGTACACCATCTAAATCCTTAATTTGTTCTTCTACATTATCCTGATTAACTTCCTCAGAATTAATCATTGTTAATTTTACTTTTGCATTATTTATTGAGCCAGCATGTATAAAAGCTTCTACAATTGATTTATATGAATCTTCATACTTGGTATATTTCCCTATTAAACCAATATTTACTGTATGTTCAGGGCTTTTAATTCTTGTAACAAATTTTTTCCATACTTTGAGTTCAGGTGTAACCTGCTCTAAATTAAATTTCTTAATTATATTATCCGTAATTCCTTTTTTTGCAAAATAAAGTGGTACTTCATATATCGTATCTACATCAACAGCATCAAAAACAGAATCCTCTTCTACATTACAAAAGAGTGCAATCTTTTGTCTTAGTTCTTTATTTAAACTATGCTCTGCTCTACATAATAAGATATCCGGTTTTATACCATATTCCATTAGCATTTTAACAGAGTGTTGTGTTGGTTTAGTTTTGAATTCTTTTGCAGAATTTATATATGGAACATAAGATAGGTGAATATTCAATGAATATTTTTTGCCTAATTCGTAATTGAGTTGTCTCTGTGCTTCAAGAAATGGTAAAGACTCTATATCACCAACAGTTCCTCCAATTTCAACAAAAACAAAGTCAAACTGACCATCAAATGCCTTAACTCGAGATTTAATTTCATTTGTTATATGTGGAATCACTTGAACAGTTTTACCTAAATACTGTCCACGTCTCTCTTTGCTTATTACTTCAAAATAAACTTGACCAGAAGTTGCATTATTCTTCTTTGTCAAAGATACATCTAAAAATCTCTCATAATGACCCAAATCTAAGTCTGTTTCAGAGCCATCATCAGTAACGTAAACTTCTCCATGCTGAAGCGGATTCATTGTGCCAGGGTCTATATTTAGGTAAGGATCTAATTTGATTACTGTTACTGAATAGCCGCATTCCTTCAATAAATGACCTATTGAAGCACATGCAATACCTTTTCCCAATGATGAAAGTACACCGCCTGTTATAAAAATGTATTTCGTATTTGAAGATTTAGAATTAGTTTCAGTTGGACTCATTTGCGATTGTGTGATTTTAGGATAAAAGACGGAGTCAAATTTACCTAAACTAGAGTTGTTTTCAAATAATGTTAATAAATAAATGAATACCAAAACAAAAGAAGTAAGGATTAAGCAGAATATATTGAGCTTGTTAGCTATATCAATCTTATTACTTGTACTAATAGCTTGTAGTGAAAAGAAATCCTTAAATAATGAAATTTCTTTTTGGCATTTCCAAAGTGAACCCAAAAACAAACAAGCCCTAAAAAAAATAATAGCAATATTTGAAAAAGAAAATAACTGCACAGTAAATTTAGTTGAGTTAAGTTGGTCTGATGGAAAGACTAAACTCATCGCCGCATTCAACTCTCGAAAAGCACCCGATGTGATGGAGTTAGGAAGTGATTGGATTGCACAATTTTCCTCTTCAAATGTGTTAGAAGATATTTCTAAAGATGTAAACATAAACCAATTTATTAGGGCATCTCAAGAGCCATGCTTTTGGAAAAATAACGTTTATGCCCTTCCTTGGTATGTAGATACAAGACTAATTTTCATAAATAAAGGACTTATACCTAAAGATGAAAGTATTTCGAATATAAAGACTTGGCAAGATATACTTAGAATCTCGCAAAAAGTTCAAGCTTATGAAGGCTATGGATTTGGAGTAAATGGTCCTGATCCGCATCGTCTTTACAAAAAAGTTATGCCTATTATTTGGTCAAATAACTCTGATATAATTGATAATGGAAATATTAGCTTTGCAAATCCAAAAACAGTTGAAGCCGTAGCTTATTATAAGTCTTTGATAAATTGTGGAATTTTAGAAACTCAAAAAAATCTTGATAATCTATTCCTTCAAGGTAAAATTGCTTTTCTATTTAGTGGAGGATGGCTTTTGGACAAACTTAAGAAACAAAATAGAATTGATTTCGAACTACTTAATATCCCTAACTTCAAAAACAACATTGGGAAGTCTTTCATAGGTGGCGAATATATAGCATTGTCAAAAGGAGTAAAAAATAGAGATTTAGCTGTAAAATTTCTAACATTCCTTACTAATGGCAAAACTACTTTAGATTATTGTAAAAACGATATAGGAACTGTTCTTCCTGCTGATACTGGCTATTACAAGAATGATTACTTCATAAGTAAACCATATATGAATAAGTTTATAACACAAATTGAAAACTCAAAAATCACTCCAGTTCACCCTAAATGGCTTGAAATAGAAGAAATTTTTGAAAATACAATTGAAGAAATTCTTTATGAAAAATATGATGTTAAAAAAGCATTAGAAATTGGAGAGCAAAAAGCCAAGTTAGTAACAAAGCGTTAAACTTTTTTCTTCTTATATTGTCAAACAAATAAAATTCAAAATGCTTATGAATAGACGTAGCTTTTTAAATTCATTGAATTCAACTAAAACTGAGAACAATGAGCTTACTCCTAAAAAATTAACTTTAGTTAATTCTCTTACTCCTTATGAAGGTACTTGGGATAAATATAATGCTAAGCATTTGTTAAATCGTGCATTGTTTGGATTTACTAAATCGCAACTCGATGAATCTGTTGTAATTGGACTCAATAAAACTATAGAGAAACTTTTTAGTAAGCCAAAGCCAACTATTGCACCTATAAATAACAATATGGTAGAAACCATAGCAAAAGTTGGCTATACATGGGTTGGACTTCCAACAGGTATAAATGGTGATGGTGCTAGAATAAACAGTTTAAGAGCATGGTGGTTTGGTAATATAATTGAGCAAGGTACCAATATACATGAGAAAATGGTTTTGTTTTGGCATAATCATTTTGCCACTGAAATGGATATTGTCAGAGATTCAAATCTTCAGTATAAATTGAATATGCTATTTCGTGAGAATGCTACAGGTAATTTTAAAACTTTAGCTAATAAAATTACCATTGATGGCGTTATGCTTACTTATCTTAATGGCAATACAAATATTGCCAAAGCACCTAATGAAAACTATGCTAGAGAACTATTTGAGCTTTTTACAGTTGGGAAAGGTCCTTTAATTTCTGTAGATAATTACACAAATTATACAGAATCAGATATCAAACAAGCAGCCAAAGTGCTAACTGGTTGGACTACAAAAAGAAATGCACAAACCAAGTTAATGGAAGTACAGTACGACACTAAAAACCATAGTAAAGAAGATAAAGTCTTTTCTTCAATATTTGGTAATAAAGTTATTAAAAATAATGAAGCTAAAGAATACGAAGACCTTATTGATATGATTTTCAATCAAGATGTGACTGCCATTTACATTTGTAAGAAATTATATCGTTGGTTTGTTTATTACAATATAGATGCTGAAATAGAGCAATACATAATTAAACCACTTGCTGAACAACTTAAAAAAGACAACTTTGAAGTATCTGGTGTGATAAAAACTTTATTAACTTCACAACATTTCTTTAGCGATGATTTACGAGGTGCGATGATTAAACCTCCAATTGATTTCTTAACTACACTTATTAGTGACTTTAATATTCCAGTACCAAATCTAAAACCAAGTTCAAAAGAACGAGTAGCTTTATTGGAGAAATACAATGCTTGGTTTAACTTCTATGTTGGAGTAAGTGTAGGACTTGATCAAATTTTAGGTGACCCCCCAAGTGTAGCTGGTTGGCCCGCATATTATCAAACTCCTAATTACTATCAATTATGGCTATCTTCAGTTACTGCAACTAATCGTTTAAAAACTAGTGATTTGATTACTACTTTGGGATATAAAAGAACCTCAAAAATTACAGTAGATGATATTGAAGAAACTTTAGCTGTAGCTATGAATATAGACTTTATTAACTATTCTAAGCAGTTTGCTAGTTATAAGGACTTAAATCAGTTTATAATTGAGTTAACTGACTTTTTACTGCCAATTAAGTTGACTACAATTCAAGTTAATTATCTTAAAACAGTAACCTTAGGTGATGTTCCTGAATATACTTGGACAGAACAGTGGACAACTTTAGAATCTAAACCTAATGATACAGTTACAAAAAAAAGTTTAGAAACTAAGATTTCTAATTTATTTAAAACTATCTGCTCTATGGCAGAATATCAGTTAATGTAGGAGTAGTACAATGAAAAGAAGAGATTTTATTAAAGCTACTGCTGCTGTTAGTGCTGTACCATTTGTTTTAAATGGTACTAATATCTATGCTGAGGCATCTCCTATTGGTAATAAATTAGCTGAAATAGCTGCTGCTAACGATAAAGTAATTGTACTAATTCAACTTAGCGGTGGAAATGATGGACTTAACACAGTAATTCCGTTAGACCAATATTCCAACTTATCAAAAGCAAGAGAAAATCTTCTTATCGATGAAAAAAAAGTTCTTAGGTTAAATGATAAAACTGGTTTAAATCCAGCTATGTCTGGTTTATTTGAACTTTATAATAGTGGGCAAATTGCTGTTATACAGTCAGTTGGCTATCCACAACAGAACTTTTCTCATTTTCGTTCAACAGATATTTGGACTACAGCTTCTGATTCTAATCAAGTTATTACAAATGGTTGGTTAGGAAGATATCTAGAGGAATTACATCCATATTTTCCTGAATCTTATCCCAATACTGATAATCCTGACCCACTCTCAATAACAGTAGGTTCTGTTGTTAGTCAAACTTGCCAAGGTACAGTTTATTCAATGGGAATGCCTGTCGCAAATACTAAAGAATTCTATAATGTTAGAAGTAATGGAGAAGATACTGCCCCAAATAATTTAGCAGGTTCTGAACTTAGTTATGTTAGAGACATCTTAGCAACTACTAAAGTTTATAATCAAACATTACAAAATGCGGCGAATAAAGGAAAAAATCTTTCTACAAAATACCCAACTACAGGTAACAAATTATCTGACCAATTAAAAATCGTTGCCCAACTTTTGGCTGGTGGTATCAAAACTCGAGTCTTTGTTACTTCATTAGGTGGATTCGATACTCATGCCCTTCAAAATCAAGCAGATGGTGATGAACTAGGCTCACATTATACTTTATTAAGTAATGTTTCAACTGCTATTCAAGCGTTTCAAGATGATTTAAAATTACTTAATTTGGATGATAGAGTTATTGGATTTACTTTCTCAGAATTTGGTAGAAGAATTAAATCTAACCAAAGTATTGGCACTGATCACGGTGCTGCAGCGCCTCTTTTTGTATTTGGAAAAAATGTGATAGGTGGAGTTTATGGTAATAATCCAACCATAGGTAGTAATGTCAGTGTAAATGACAATATTGCTATGCAATTTGATTTTAGACAAATTTACTCTACTGTATTACTTGATTGGTTAGAATCAGGAAAAGATTTACATAAAAAGGTAATGCTAAAAGACTTTGATTTTATACCTTTCATTAAAAAAAGTACTTCTAGTGTCAATAGTTATAATACTTTTGATATTTCAGTTTATCCGAACCCAATTAAAGACTTCGCTATATTAAGTTTAAACACGATGGGTGGAAATGCTATTATAGATATTTTTGATTTGCAAGGTAATAGAAAAATGACTTTATTAGAGGCATCTTTGATTGAAGGAAGTACCAAAATTCCTTTGAATATTTCTGAACTAAATAAAGGTATTTATTTTGTTAAAGCTAAAGTTGGAATTGATAACTACTTTACAAAAATAGTTGTAGAAAGATAATGGGGTTCATTCAAAGGAAGTAAGGGGTTACTTTTTTGTCTGATACCAACTTGGGTAGAGAAATCTACCCTTTTTTGTATTAACAGAATGCTCTAAAGTATTTATAATTCAATGATTTAATTTTAGATATTAAGTAATATTATTTGGTAATTATTCAAACTTTAATTTGTTATACTATTAATTGGTGGTATTAAAAATTCTACCCATCAATATGTTCTTGTAGCCATAGCTCTATGTTCATTGCACCCCAAAGGTCTCTATTGAATTTTCCTGTAGTTGTCAAAGAATTAATTATAGCATCTGAATTGAAGATTCCACGTTCTTTTGCCTTTTGGGAATTAAAAGTATCCAACACCATGCTTTTAAGAGGTCCTGATAACCATTCATTGATAGGAACAGGGAAGCCCATTTTATCTTTTCTTTCAAAGATTTCCTTAGGGATTACATTCCTAACTGCACGAGAAAGCATATACTTGGTTTTTCCACCTGCAAATTTTATAGTTGGTGGCATTTTACTAGCAAGTTCTACTATTCTTTTATCCAATAGTGGTACCCTACTTTCAATAGAAACTGCCATTGATACTCTATCTTCCACTTGAAGTAAAGTAGGAAGTAAAGTTTTGGTATCGTAGTAGGTCATTTTATTGAACAAGGAACTAGTATTGGGTTTATTAAATACTTGAGAGAATTTATCAAATATTTGCTCTTCACTTCTTTGAGAAAGTAAATCGGTATTGTAAAATTTATATAAACTTGGGCTACGGTCAACCATCTTGTAGTAGCGTTTATCCATAGTCTCAAATAACCCAGAAGAAAACTGCCCTTGAATCATTGGTAAATATTGCTTAAGCATTGGCATATTAGGAATAATAGATTGCAAGGTAACTACATGCTTGCCTTCCTCTTGATTTTCAAAAATAGCACCTTTTAAGCATTGCTCAAGATAAGCAACTGCATACCTTGCGTAACCACCAAAAATTTCATCCCCCCCTTGTCCTCCTAATACTACAGTTACATGTTGACTTGCTAATTTAGAAACCATATACTGTGGAAATAAACCAGGTCCAGCTCCAGGCTCATCCATATGATATACTAATTTGCGGAAGATACTTTCAAAATCTTTGAAAGTAGGAAAAATGGTATGATGTTCGGAGCCAATATAATCAGATACAACTTTTGCATAGTGAGATTCATCATAAATTTGAGAATCTTTAAAGCCACCTGTAAAAGTCTTTAGCTTTCCCATATAATTCTTAGATGCAAGCACTGCAACTGTGGATGAGTCTAAGCCTCCAGATAGATATGCACCTACTGGCACATCACTTCTTACTTGCAATGAAGCAGACGATTCAAGTAGAACTAACAGCTCATCAGAATATCGCTCCATAGAAATTGTATCATCTACATTATAATCTATTGACCAGTACTCTACTTTCTCTGTTATGACTCCATTTTTAATTTTAATGTAAGTGGCTGGTTCTAATTTGTAAATATCTTGAAAAAGAGTATGCTTTTTTAAAACCATCTGAAAAGTCAAATACTCATAAAGAGATTGAGAATCAACTTTTCTTTGTACTTCAGGGTGGTTTAGAATTGCTTTAATTTCAGAAGCAAAAATAATATTACCTTTGTTTTCTGTATAATAAAGTGGTTTAATACCGAAATGGTCTCGGGCAAGAAAAACTGTATTTTCAACTTTATCATGAATAGCAAATGCGAACATCCCATTGAGGTGTTGAAGCATATCACTTCCGAATTCAATGTATAAATTCAGTAAAACTTCAGTATCAGAGTATGTTTTTAGCTTATAACCTTTAGAAACAAGATATTGCCTAAGTTCGATATAATTGTATATTTCACCATTGAAAATGATAGTATATCTATCATCATTGCTTTGCATGGGTTGGTGACCACCGTTTATATCTATGATTGCTAAACGGACAAATCCAAATGAAACATCATCAGAAATAAAAATACCATCATCATCGGGTCCACGATGCTTGATGGTATTCATCATATCTTTGATTATATGTTCAGTTGATTCTTTTCTTTTACCAATTATACCTACTATACCACACATTATTTGCCTTGCTTTAATTCTATTACTTGTTCAATCTCATTATTTTGGTTAGCTACAAATGCAATATAGCGAAGATGCTTTTTATTCCATTTAGGGTCAAAACTTAAATTAAATTCTTTCTCTATTTTTGTTCCTTTTGTTAAGTTGCCTGATATAGCGTTATCTCCTAAAATTGAAGAAACTGATTTCCTAAATACACCTTTGTGAGGATAGAACTCAACCCAACTTCCATTTTCAACAATTCTATAATCAAGTTGAAAGGCAATAATTGAATCTTCTACGATATACAAACCAATTTTATGATTATAATTTCCTGCTTTAACTAATTCAACAGTAACTTTAGCTTTTGTAGTATTATCTCTAATTGTATCTAAAATAATTTTAAAAGGATTTTCTTCTTGTATAATTTTATTAATTGTAGGTTCAAGTGCAGGACGAGTAAATTCAAATATTTTTGATTCATTAAAAACTTTGTAATTTATACAACCAGAAGGATATGAAGATACAGATAACAAATTATGTATTGTTTGACCTTCAGAAGTTTGAAAATCAACATTTTTGGGTTTAGGAGTTGCAAAATTACCCTCATGTATTGCCATTACAATTACTTTTCCATTAGTTTCATTATGAAACTGATAAGCTAATTCAGCAGCAGGTGGACAATAACCACACTTATAGCCTGTAAATTCAATAAGCAGCAAATTAGAGTAATTTTTAGTTGTATCTGTTGGTTCTATAACCGAACCACCCTTTTTTGAATCGTAAGGGTCAATTTTATCACAAGAAGTAAATAAAATTATTGATAAAATTAAAGTCAAAATTAATTGTTTGATTTTCATGATTCACCTTAGAATGAAGTGGACATTACAAAATATAGACCATTAGAGGCAGGTACTGGGCGGCATACACCTCCCACGCATAGCAGACCACCTCTTTGTCTACCATAAGTCATTGATAGTCTAGTTCCATCAACGAAATAAGCCAGAGCATAGTTCAAATAATGTAACTGTTTTTCTTCAAATTTATTGCCATAATTGTATTCATCGTATAAAGTAAAGAACCATTTGGGTGCTATGGTATATTCTAGCAAACCCATAACCCAATTACCACTTAGATTATCTGGTTCTTTTTGACCAAATTCTAATTTAGCCCAAAGATGTTGGAGTTCCATACGAATAGCATTAGTCTTGTTAATTTTATATGTTGCATCATAAACTAAGACTGTTGCTATTGCTTTGCCTACTTTACGAGCTCCACCATTTTCAAGTAAGTCTTTATCATATATCCAGTTTGCTACCATTAAAGTATTTTTAAAATCTTCTGTAATATTAGTTGTAATCTCAATATTCAAATCTTGAAAATAAGTCCTTCCACCATCACCATAAAAAGAAGAGTTGTAAGCAAACCCATCATCTAACCTACTACCTAAAGGAACAGCTAATCTTGAAGTATCAATACTATTGACTCTTGAGTAATTGAATGCTACGTTTGTCCCGTACTTACCACCAAGGAAGGACTCTTTAGGTATTTGAAAATTTGTTTCTAATTGCACACCAATTTCCCCGTTAAACTGAGTAGCATAAGGGTAAATGGTTGCTAATCTATAAGTATGTTGTCTTGTAAGTGCAGGTATAAAGTTCAGATTAAGTCTATTGCCAAGTACATCTCTTGAAGAACGGAAGTCCATGTTATCAATATAGTGAGAGTTAAGATTGATACTTAAGCCATCAGTAAAATATGAAGCATTTAGATTTAAGGCATTGCCTGGATTAAAGTTATATCTATTAGTTGCGTTTGGGTCATTCATTTTGTTTGCATACTCTGCATCAAAACTTAAGTTATCCGTAGCTATATTCATTCTAGCGGAATATGACATCACATTTAGAGGAAAATTATATGTAGTTTGTAGATCCTCTTGAAATCTACTTACTCCGCTTAAACCAAATGTAACCCTTGTATCTTTCAATAAATCAGTTTCACATAAATCATTGAGGTTTATGTTTAAATCTCCAGCTCTTACTATTCCAGGACTTTGAGCCCAAAAAAATCTTTGCCTACCATACATTACAGTAGCATCAATACCTTTTAGAGGTCTAACTTTTAATCTTACTCCATCAAAAGAATTATCAACTCCTAATGCTTTTTCTTCGTATCCACGAAGAAGAATACCACTACCAAACTGCTCATAATAATTACCAGCAGTAACATCAATAAAATCACTTGAATAAGTAACGAATCTATTAGCGACCCCATTACCTTTCCATTCAGTAGGATAGCCTAATAGCGGATTAGAATAATTCTCATATCTAAAACCAACAAGGACATTACCTTGTGAGTAAAACAAATTGAGGTATCCTTGAGATAAAAGTTGTTCTGGAACGATTGGAGTACCAATGGCAGTATCTTGTCTGTAATACTGCATTTCAAGTTGTGCATTACCACTTATACTTGATTGTGAAATAAGCTCATTACTAAAAGTGCAAAAAGTAATGAGTAATATAAACTTTAGACTAATTTTCAATTATACCCTTTGAAAAATTATTTACTTTCTTCATCTTTAGCTTCTTTCATATCTTCTTCAATATCTTTAATTAACCTTTTTGCTTCAGCTTCAAGGTTATCTTTATTGCCATTTAAAGCTAAATATTTTGAAAAATCATCTAAAGCTTCTTTATAGTTTCCAAATACTTTATATGTGATTGCTCTTCCATAATAGGCAAGCCCAAAATTAGGTTGAAGTGAAATTGCTTTGTTATAATCTTGTAGTGCTTTATCATATAACTTCATTACATAGTAAGTGTTTCCACGAGCATAAAATGCCTCTGGGTAATCATTAACCTTCTCCATAGAAATTGTAAAATGCTTTAAGGCATCTCCATATTTTCCTAAGTTGAACAAACAAATTGCTCTTGCGTAAAATGCCTCAAAATAACTTGGATCTAAATCCATAGCTTTTCCGAAATCTGCCAAAGCTAAATCAAAATTTCCTTGATGAAAGGAGGATAAACCCCTACCATAATATGCAGGTGCATATTTTGGTGCTTTCTCAAGGGCTTTATTGTAATTATCAAATGCAGCTGGATAGTCTTTATTCTTAATGGCATTAAAAGCATTGCTTATGTAACTTTCCGATTGTGCATTAACTACAAAAACTGCTAAAGCTACTAAAAGTACTATTCTAAAGATATGTTTCAATTTAAATCTCCTTCTCTTATCAAACAAAATTACAAATATTCGAATGAAAATTTATAATATTACTATGAAATTTACCATTGAATTTATAAATGAAACTTATAAATGTAAATTCCGTAATTAAATTATCACACACAATTACTTGAAGGGATTAATAATGGCTTATAATATCCTAAATAATCAAGGAAGTGTACTCACTCAAAAATTTTTAATAAAAATTTCACTATTTTCACTACTGTTACTTTTTGTAATAGCTTTAAGCTCTTGTGAAGGTCCAAGAGGTCCAGTTGGACCACAAGGTAATTCTATTTCAGATGGCTATACAAAAATAAATACTGATGAATTTGTTATTCAACCTGCTAACTGGAACAAGTTAGAAGATAATACATGGAATACTATTTTAAATGTGCCCAATATAACTACTGCAATAGAAGAAAGGGGGTTTGTATTGATTTATATGAAAGCAAATAACAATCAGACATGGGTAAATTTACCATATACATTTATAGATAGAGACAATCAAGGAAGTGTTTTTTCAACTGAATATACTTCATGGTGGGGTATAGGAAAAGTTGAAATACAATTTAGGGATACTCACCCTACTCAACCTTTAGCTTTAAATGAGCCAATAACCATAAAAGTCGTTTCAGCATTAGATATTTACAGAAATCAGCTTTTACCTATAAAGAAAGATTATTTGTCTGTAAGAAGCAAGATTAATAAAATCAATCACTTTGAAGATCTTAATGATATGATTCATTGATAGTGTTAATAGCAAACTTATTTGTAGATGAAGCCCTATTTTTAAATAGGGCTTTTCTTTTATTAAATTACCTAACTTTAATTGCCTCTAAAAGCATTTAAAGACTTTTTAATGAAAAGTAAATTATTTGTAAGATTAAGGGAATTAGTCTAGATTTACTCTAAATCTACTTTTTTGATTTTATCTATAGTTATGCCTAGTAGTTTGTTAGCAATATCTGTGAACATATAAGGAGTATCTGTTAAGTAAAATGAAATCGAACCGTTATCATTATTTAAGGAGTTCGAATCTTTCAATAAATTATAAACTAACTTAGTTGCCTCTTCACCTGTATCAATCAATTTCACAGAAGGAAGAACTTCTTTAATTTGCTCTTTCAAAAAAGGATAATGTGTACAACCTAATACAACCGTATCTACATCTTCTTCTTTTAAATATCCTAAATAACCTGATACGATTAATTTTGTTGCTTCACTATCAAACATTGCTTCTTCTACAAGGGGAACAAACAGTGGGCAGGCTTTAGAATATATTTTTAAATTTGAGTACTTATCATACTTTAAAATTTCGGTATTATATGCTTTCGAGTTAATAGTAGCTCTTGTCCCAATTATTCCAATACGGTAATTCTTAGTAGATTCTACACTTGCTAGTGATGCAGGTCTAATCATTTCTACAATTGGGATACCTTTTGCTTGCCTTTTAATGTTCTCTACTGCAATTGCTGATGCTGTATTACAAGCTATAACAATCATTTTGACTTCTTCTTCTAAAAAGAAATCTACAGCTTGTTGTGAGTATTCTATTACTTTTGAATTCGATTTGTTACCATAAGGAACCCTTGC
>VYMC01000206.1_pt1 | contig 13632 bp, 12 predicted proteins | sample 5115301 | NCBI WGS metagenome assembly VYMC01 (sample SAMN12291802, study PRJNA351875) | freshwater metagenome | isolation source: freshwater lake | place: USA: Michigan, Wintergreen Lake | collected 2013-08-08 | reverse complement strand
TCCCCCAGAAACCGTCAATCATTATCAATTTTCCTCCCTAGAAGTTAAACAACTAGCTTTTCGTTTAGATGGGGTCTTTCTTCCCGATAACCTGAATGACCCGATTTACTTTGTCGAGGTACAATTTCAAAAAGATAAACGGTTTTACTCCCGCTTTTTCAGTGAAATATTTCTCTATTTTCATCAGAGTGAGCGTAATAACAATTGGCAAGGGGTAATCATTTACCCTTATCCAGAAATTGAAAACAGTCCCAAATCTCGTTATCAAGAATTCTTTGCGTCAGGTCGGGTTAACTGTTATTATCTAAATCAGTTAGATGAGGGTGATTCTCTGGGGGTAAAAGTGTTACAATTAATTGTGGAATCGGAAGCAAACACCTTAAAGCAAGGAAAAGAACTGATTCAACAAGTTAGACAACAATTCCAGGAGTCTTTAAAAAGACAGGACATTCTAGAATTAATCGAGACAATTCTCATTTATAAATTGCCCAAATTAAACCGTAAGGAGATAGAAGCTATGTTTAGTTTAAGTGATTTAAGAGAAACTAAGGTCTATCAAGAAGCCTTAGAGGAAGGTATTGAACAAGGTATTGAACAAGGTATTGAACAAGGTAGAGAGGAAGGAGAATTATCCGCTAAAAAAAGCCTAATTTTGCGTCAGCTAAATTTAAAACTAGGTTCTATTCCTTTAAAGGTAGAACAAAAAATTAAACAGTTAAATCCTAATCAATTGGATAATTTAGCTCTTGCTTTATTGGACTTTTCGGATTTGGAAGATTTGCACCAATGGTTAAATTCTTGACCGTTATTAATAAACGTCCTAAATTCGATCGCTTCCATACATAGCTCCAATTAAACCCTATCTCTACTTTAGCTCTAGAGTCAAGGGAGCGATTAAATCCTATCAGGGGAACTGGGATAACGGGAACACCGAAACGGAGACTATAACTATTTTAATGCTAGTTATTTTGTTTGTCTTTGGCCAATGAAAAGAGCGATCGGCGGCTAGAGTATTTCTTTGATGACACATAACCCCCCGCACCCCAGAAAAACGCATCGCCCCGAATCCCCAATCGAGTAATCAATAGCTAGAGGAAGTATAAAAAATATAAATAGCAAAAAACTTGACAAAATCGGGGGGGGGGGTAAAATTCGGGCTAATTTAGCTAAACAATGTATTCTATGCCACTCAAAAATTCCTTTTGCTATTCCGTCGCCCTCGCCACGGTAGCCACCGCCACCCTTGCACCGGTTGCCAGCGCCGCAACTTTTAACTTGTCCTACACCTCCAGCGCCGGAACAATTACCGCAACGGTGGACGGAACCCTGCAACCGGATAACAACACGGTGTTCGTCAGTTCTATCAGTAATCCCACCTTTAACGGCTCTCCCGCTCCTGCTCTTCCCTTCATAGGTTCTTATCTCGATACCATTTTGGCTGGTGGTGTACTGACGGGTCAGGCGGTGCTATCCTTAGACGGATCGGGACTGGATTTTATCGCTTGTGACAACACGGTTTGTGATGATGGATTCGGCTTTTTACCCCCTGGCGTTATAGCTCCGGTTGCCTTTTTCAATTCCGGTCCCGCCTACGGTGATGTTAGTAGTCCCGAACTCTTCATCCTTGCCAATTATTCCCTGACCACCGTTCCCGAACCAGCGACGGTTCTGGGTTTACTCTCTGTTGCCGGGGTCGGTTTATTGTGCAAAGGACGGAAACTGGAAAAGTAATTTTGACTGACTGATCCCCCCTGCCCTCCTTATCAAGGTAGGGTTAATTCATAGTAGGGTTAATTCATAGTAGGGTTGATTCATAGTAGGGTTGATTCATAGTAGGGTTGATTCATAGTAGGGTTGATTCATGAATCAACCCTACTTATCAAGGGGGGTGTCTGACAACTTTTAACACCTACCTACTTAACTAAAGGGATTAATGATCGTCAATTGATTCTCGATTCGCTGACCATCTTGTAAATCTTCACTGTAGAGAATTTGACAGCCCGCTTCCAGAGCGCTGGCCAGTATTAAACTATCAAAGTAACTATATTGATAACGTTCCGCTAGATTCAATGCCATCTCTATCGTATTAACAGAAACGAGGACGATTGGGAATCCCTCGGAAAGCTCTTGTACAGCTTCTCGAATTTGCGAATAGCTTAGGGAAAATTTCCGTTTTAATACATTTATCGTTTCATTTAAAACCTGTGTACTAATCCAAGCCTCACCCGATCGAACACAATCAATCGCTTGCTGTCGTTTATCCGGCTCATCCTCAGAACACCCGTAAATTAAGACATTAGTATCGATAAAAACTTTATCGGGCATTAGCCTCGTCCCGATCAAATCTAAATCCCCGTGTATTTAAAGAAATCGCCTCGAACATCGTTTTTTCAGTTTTCTGGCTCGGTTCGGGGACGATTTCCGAGTCATTCAAAACAATCACCCGTATCATCTTACCTTCCCATCGAGAAGAATATCGGGGGGGAACGCTCACTTGACCGTTATGAATAACCGTCCTAAATTCGATCGCTTCCATACATGGCTCCAATTAAACCTTATCTCTACTTTAGCTCTAGAGTTAGGCGATCATAACCCGGACGTATTTTAGAAACTAGAATAAGGTTAAAAATCGCTTGCAGGGCTTACGGTGATGGACGAAAAAGAAACAGGACTAAATGAACGGGAACTAGAGGAAATTCTGGAAATGGCACGGGATGCGGCGGAAAAAGCCCGATCAATGGGCGAGGTAATTACGGAAAATTCTAAAAAATGGAGAGAAAGAGCGGAAAGAACTGATCGAAGGGGATCGAGATAGCGATCGAGTATTTCTTCGATTATAGGAGCGATCCCGAACCTCGAATCAGGTAATTGAAAGAGCGACAGGATATAAATAATACAAATATTTCAAGGATTGACACAATAGGCTGATAATGATGCTTCTTCTAATAATTTCCGTATAGTTAATGCGAACACACTTACTAAGTAGCTATGGGAAGACTTTCCTTCGACTACCCTAGTGGCTTCTGTTGCCGATCGCGCTAAACTGAAGATTGTTGATCGCTAAATCAGTAGGCTATAAATTGGATGGTAGATAAAATCACTGCCAACGAGATATTGGAACGTTTACGAACCCTGAAACCCGAACTGGAGGAAAGATACGCGCTCGATCGAATCGGCATTTTCGGCTCGGTAGCCAGGGAGGAAAACCGACCGACGAGCGATATAGATATAGTGGTATATATGCCCCCCGATCTGCTTAAAAGAGTCAGACTGAAAACCGAACTAGAGAACCTATTCGGAAGGGAAGTGGACGTGATCCGCTATCGGGATTCCCTGAATCCTTACCTCAAGGCGCGGATCGATCGAGAGGCTATCTATGTGTGATCGATCGCTTCTATTCGAGTTATTACTAGAGCTTGAAGAGGCGGTCCGCCGGATCGAGCGGCGATTTACCCGAATTCAAAAAGCCGATGATTTCATCGCCGATGATGATGGACTCGATCGATTGGATGGGATTAGTATGATGTTGATCGCAATTAGTGAAAATATTAGAAGACTCGATCGGCTAATGGGAGAGAGTTTAGCGAATCGCTACCCAGAAATTCCCTGGTCGGAGATTAAGGGAATCAGAAATATTCTCGCCCACAATTATTTTGACATCGATCCGGAGGAAATTTATCGGATTTGTAGGGAGGATCTGGAGATTTTGAAGCGGGTACTCGGGAAAATACGTCACGACCTCTTGTAATTATCGAAATGTCCCAATCAAACCGCTCCGCTCGGTCTTCACCCCGACATTTTTGATCAGGTTAAAAATCGCTTGCAGGGTTTACGGTGATGGACGAAAAAGAAACAGGACTAAATGAACGGGAAGGAAATTCTGGAAATGGCCCGGGATGCGGCGGAAAAAGCCCGATCGATGGGCGAGGTAATTACAGAAAATTCCAAAAAATGGCGAGAAAGAGCGAAACAATCGCCGCAAGCCGATATTTATGGGGAATAGTCAGGGGTTCGATCAATACGATAAACTAAACGATATCCACTCCAGAAAACCGCGATGGTTCAAGCGATTCTATTCGAAATTACTTATAAAAAGCACAAGATGGGGAGGTAGCGAGGATGTTTGATGCCTGCATATTGGAAGTTTTCATCGCATCAACCAACGATCTTAAAGAAGAGCGGCTGGCGGTTGAAAAGGTACTTCGGGACTGGAACTCCCGCAACGGGGAGAATCGGCAAATCATGCTAAAACCGATTCGGTGGGAGGAAGACACTACTCCAGAATTAGGACTGGGGAGCTTTCAGGCGGTTATTAACCAGCGCCTCCTTGATCCGGCTGATATTCTCATCGGGATCGTCGGCAAGCGCCTGGGTTCGCCCACCGAAAACAGCATCGCCGGGACGGTCGAAGAGATTGAAAGGTTCGCTGCCGCCAAGAAGCCCGTTTTACTCTACTTCTCCGACAGGGAATTCAACCTCTCCGAGATCGATCCCCAGGAGTTGGAACGTGTCCGCGAGTTCCGGAAGGCCATGCAGACGCGGGGACTCTTCCGCACCTTCAATGACATTGAAACATTCAAGGAGGTTCTGCGAAGCCACCTCGATACGCTACTTGGAGACTTCAAATCTCTGCTGATTCCCGCGTCGCGTGCGCTGGCTTACGGATATTTCAAGAACTTTGTCAAGCCTGTCCACGAGTGCCTGCGCGGTAGCGAAGTGAAGCTGCCTGACTACAAGCTGCCGAATGAGAAGAATGAAATGACCTTGTCGTATTCATCATTTCGGATCAGGATCGCAAAACCCTTATCGTGGGAAGATGCCACCGACGGGGCTGTTTTCGACTTACGAAAAAATCGTCTAGCAGAAATTAGCATCAAGCAACCTGGGTCACGCCGTGCCTTCCGCGTTTATGTTCCGACCGAGACAAAAGAAATTCTCGATGAGGTACTCCCCCTGAAACTTGAGCGGCTCGATGTCGTTGATTTTCCAACTCCGCTGATTGCACTACACGACTTCGTCGAGTCCGAAATAAGCGATGAGAGCGATGAGAATTCGGCAGGATACTGGCAAAAGCAAAAGACGATTCAATGTAATGAATTTTTTCGTTACTTGGAATCGCGCATAAAGAAAGCCGGCATAAAGCATCCATACGTGGGCTATTTCGACTACAACAACAGTCCAGACTTCAAGCTGCCGGACTAAATTAAGATTAGCGTTCTTCTAGATCTAGTCCCTGGGTTCGCAGGAGTATCAATGTAATTAGAACGAAACAATGATGTTAGTAAAAAAAATTGCCCTTCCCCTGCTCTTTTGTGCTATCACTCTACTGTCCTCCATCACCACTGCTGAACCTACCAGAAATTCCCTAACGACCGCCAGAAAACCTGTTTTACTCTACCTTAGCCAGCTTCAGGACTTTGATGCTTTGCTGGTTCCCGCACCACGCGTGCTGGCTTATGGATATTTCAAGAACTTCCTCAAGCCTGCCTACGAGAGCCTGCAAGGAGGAAAAGTTGACCTACCTGATTACAAGCTGCCCAACGTCGATAACGAGGGCAACGAGGGGGGGGAAAATGCGGTAATGACTCTGTCATTTTCGACGTTTCGGATCAGAATCGCGAAGCCGGTCTCATGGGAAGATGCCACTGACGCTGCTGTGGTCAACTTACGAAAAAATCGTCTAGCAGAAATTAGTATCAAGCAACCCGGGTCGCGCCGCGCCTTCCGCGTTTACGTTCCGACCGAGACAAAGCAGCTTCTCGATAACGCGATGCGTGATAATCTGAAACGTGCCAAGAAAGCTGAGACACTGCTATTGAAGGTGGAAGTTGACCGGCTCGATGTCGTCGATTTTCCAACGCCGCTGATTGCGCTACACGACTTCGTCGAGTCTGAAATAAGCGATGAGAGTAATGAGACTTGGGCCGAATCTTGGCAAAAGCAAAAGACGCTCCAATATAACGAATTTTTCCGTTACTTAGAATCACTTCTACAAAAAGCAGGCATAAAGTATCCATCCGTGAGTTATTTCAACTACAATAACAGTCCAGACTTCAAGCTACCGGACTAAATAAGTGCGATCATCGCTCTTTTCGTCACTTGGGGGTCGGATTTGGCGCGAATACACCAAGAACAGTCCCTTTGTCTTAACCAGCGCATTAAAGAGCCCTGTTCAGACCCTCGGTCAGCTAATCAAGTCACGGTACAGTTATGAGATCGATACGATAAACTAAACGATATCCACTCCAGAAAACCGCGATGGTTCAAGGGACCGAATATCTCTACATCGTTCGAGACGACGAGATTTTACGCGGGGAACCAATTATCAAAGGAACGCGTACACCCATCCGCGCCATCGTCGAAACTTGGCGTCTGGTAGTCGCTCCCGAAGAAATCCCCTAGGAATGCCCCATCTGACCTTAAGTCAGATTTTCAGTGCGTTGACCTATTACAGCGACCATCTAGAGGAAATTAACGCTTATATCGAGCGTAACTGCGTTCCCGACGACTTAATCGATCCGCTGCTAAAAAATTCGTGAATAATCTCTTTGTCCGTCTCTATTTAGATGAAGATGTTAACGTTTTAATCGCCGAGTTGTTGAGAGCGAGGGGGTTTGATGCGATTACTGCGAGGGATGCGGGACAACTTAACGCCACAGATAAAGCGCAACTCGCTCACGCGGTGAGTCAGGGAAGAACCTTAGTCACTCACAACCGAACCGATTTTGAAGAACTGGTTCGCAATTACTTCGATGCCAATCGAACCCATTAGGGGGTGATTTTCGCCGTCCGTCGCCCTCCGCGAGAGATGGCGCACCGTTTACTCGTTATTCTTGATCGAGTGACTGCGGACGAAATGCGAAACCAAGTTCGATATATTTAATCGCCAAGAAAAATCGCCGTGACCCATTTTTAGGTTCTAGAATGGTGGGAAGTTGGATTCGGCATCAAGGAACCCTGGTCACATCGAAACATTTCCTTAAGATATAAGACCGAAGGTCGAGTCTGGATACAGAATTGATATACCTAGAATCGCTACTCTGGCTCACCCTCTAGGCCCTTCCCTTCCAGACTGCTAGGCTATCAGACAAAATGAATAACAATCAAACTCCACGGAAACAAGGACTATACGATCCCCGATTTGAACATGATGCTTGTGGTGTCGGGTTTATCGTTCATAAAACGGGTAAAAAGTCCCACGATATTGTTGAACAGGCCTTGACAATTCTACTAAACCTCGATCACCGTGGCGCGTGCGGTGCGGAAAAAAATACCGGAGATGGGGCGGGTATTTTGTGCCAAATCCCTGACCTATTTTTCCAGAAAGTGACCGGAGATCTAGGCTTTACCTTGCCGGCAGCGGGACAATACGGAGTAGGAATGCTCTATACGGCCCCTGATGCGGAAATTCGCCAGAAAAGTCGCCAGGAATTTGAGAAAATCGCCGCCGAAGAGGGGTTAAAAGTTCTCGGTTGGCGTGATGTTCCCACGGATAACTCTAGTTTAGGCAATTCGGCCAGATCTACCGAACCTTTTATCGAACAGGTTTTCATCGAACGTGATGCCAATTTAAGCGATGATCTGGCCTTTGAACGCAAATTATACGTTATTCGTAAGCGTTCCCACCTCAATCGTCAATCTTTTAATCGTTACTGGTATCCTTGCAGTATTTCTAGTCGTACCATTGTCTATAAAGGGCAGTTAATGCCGGTACAGGTGGGGGACTATTTTCCTGATTTACACGACCCCGACTTTCAAAGTGCTTTAGGATTAGTCCATTCCCGTTTTAGTACCAATACCTTCCCCAGTTGGGAACGCGCCCATCCTTACCGTTATATTGCCCACAATGGCGAAATTAATACCCTGCGAGGTAATATTAACTGGATGCACGCCCGTCAGTCGATGTTTGCCTCACCCTTATTCGGGGAAGACATCAAAAAAATCCAGCCGGTTATTAATATCGAGGGTAGTGACTCCTTAATTTTTGATAATGCCCTAGAATTAATGGTTTTATCGGGGCGTTCTCTCCCTCACGCTGTCATGATGATGATTCCTGAACCCTGGGCAGCCCACGAATCGATGAGTGATGAGAAAAAAGCTTTCTATGAATACCATTCCTGTTTGATGGAACCCTGGGATGGTCCGGCCTCGATCGCTTTTACCGATGGTACGATGATGGGAGCAGTGTTGGACCGCAATGGTTTACGTCCTTCCCGTTACTACGTCACCAAAGATGACCTAGTAATTATGGCATCGGAAGCGGGAGTTTTACCCATTGAACCAGAACGCGTCGCTTTAAAAGGTCGTCTGCAACCCGGCCGGATGTTCCTTGTGGATATGAAAGAAGGTCGTATCGTGGCCGATGAGGAGATAAAAGAAGGTATTGCCAAAGCTCATCCCTATCGCCAGTGGTTAAACGAAAATTTAGTCAATTTAGATGATTTACCAGCAGTTGAAACTGCCCCACCTGAAACTCCTGTTTCCCTAATTCAACAGCAAACCGCTTTCGGTTACACTTTTGAGGAATTACGTCTTTTATTAGCCCCTATGGGCCGGGATGGAGTGGAAGCAGTGGGTTCCATGGGTTCCGACACGCCCCTAGCCGTCTTGTCCGATCGGCCAAAACTGCTTTATGATTACTTTCAGCAGTTATTCGCCCAAGTCACTAACCCCCCGATTGACTCGATTCGCGAAGAAATTATCACCTCTCCCATCACCACTATCGGTGCGGAGAGAAATCTCTTGGATCCGCAGCCAGAAAGCTGTCACCTGATTAAACTTAACTCTCCCATCCTCACCAACGCCCAATTAGCGCGTTTACAGGGCAATAGCGAATTTAACACCGTGACTATTCCCATTCTCTTCGATCCCACTTCGGGAGTCGAGGGAATGCGTAGCACAATTGAGGCAATTTGTCAAGAGGTGGACGAGGCAATTTTAGCGGGCGCGAGTATTATTATTTTAAGCGATCGAGGTATCGATAAAAATCACGCCCCGATTCCCTCACTGCTGGCCGTTGCCGGTTTGCACCATCATCTCATCCGGCAGGGAACCCGCACCAGAGTCGGTCTTGTCCTGGAATCCGGCGAACCCCGGGAAGTGCATCACTACGCCCTTTTACTCGGTTATGGTTGCGGTGCGATTAATCCCTATCTAGCCTTTGCCACCCTCGGCAGTATGATCGAGGAAGGATTATTGGTAGGAGTTGACCACCGGACTGCCTGTAAAAACTACATAAAAGCCGCCACCAAGGGCGTAATTAAAGTGGCCTCTAAAATTGGCATTTCTACCCTGCAAAGCTACCGTGGGGCGCAAATATTCGAGGCTATCGGCTTAAATCGATCGGTAGTAAATCGCTATTTTACTTGGACAGCTTCCCGCATTGAAGGGGCCGATTTAGAAATTATTGCCAAAGAATCCCTACTCAGACATGGCCACGCTTTCCCCGACCGGGACGTTAATGTGCATACCCTCGATATTGGGGGTGAATATCAATGGCGTAAGGACGGGGAAGCGCACCTCTTTAGCCCAGAAACCATTCATACCCTGCAACAAGCGGTAAAATTGGGCAAATACGACCTCTTTAAGAAGTATTCCCAACTGGTCAACCAACAAAATCAAAAATTCTTCACCCTGCGGGGACTATTAACCTTTAAAAACCGGGAAAGTATCCCCATCGAAGAAGTGGAACCGATTGAAGCGATTATGAAACGCTTTAAAACCGGGGCTATGAGTTACGGGTCCATTTCCAAAGAGGCCCACGAATCCCTCGCTATTGCCATGAATCGTATCGGTGGCAAGTCGAACACCGGGGAAGGGGGGGAAGATTCCGAGCGCTACACTTGGACAAATGAACGGGGAGACTCGAAAAATAGTGCCATTAAACAGGTAGCTTCCGGCCGTTTTGGTGTCACCAGTCTTTACCTCTCCCAAGCGCGAGAATTACAGATAAAAATGGCCCAGGGGGCAAAACCGGGGGAAGGCGGTCAATTACCTGGTAAAAAAGTCTATCCTTGGATTGCCAAAGTCCGTCACTCCACCCCCGGAGTCGGTTTAATTTCTCCTCCACCCCACCACGATATCTACTCCATTGAAGACCTAGCGGAGTTGATTCATGACCTCAAAAATGCTAATCGCGCGGCGAGAGTGAGCGTAAAACTGGTTTCTGAGGTGGGAGTTGGCACAATCGCCGCCGGAGTCGCTAAAGCTCACGCCGACGTGGTTTTAATCTCTGGTTTCGATGGTGGGACTGGTGCTTCTCCCCAAACCTCGATTAAACACGCGGGTTTACCCTGGGAGTTGGGACTAGCAGAAACCCATCAAACATTGGTGTTAAATAATCTTCGCAGTCGCATTGCGGTGGAAACCGATGGTCAGATGAAAACCGGCCGCGATGTGGTGGTAGCGACCCTATTGGGGGCCGAAGAATTCGGTTTTTCGACCGCGCCACTGGTGACGTTGGGCTGTATTATGATGCGGGTTTGTCATCTTAATACCTGTCCGGCGGGGGTAGCAACCCAGGATCCGTTATTACGGCAGAATTTCATCGGGGATCCTGAATATACGGTGAATTTCATGAAATTTATCGCCCAGGAAGTGCGGGAAATTATGGCCGAATTGGGATTCCGCACCTTAAATGAAATGGTGGGGCGAACTGATGTATTAGAGCCGAAACAGGCGATAGAACATTGGAAAGCGAAAGGAATTGACCTAACCCCGATTCTCTATCAACCGGAGGTAGCTCCAGAGGTAGGACGTTATTGTCAGATTCCCCAGGACCACGGGTTAGATAAGTCGTTGGATATAACGGTTTTACTGGATTTATGCAAGGATGCCATTGAAAAAGGCGAAAAAGTCAAGGCGACACTACCGATTAAAAATATTAACCGCGTGGTGGGGACGATTTTAGGCAACGAAATCACTAAACGTCACTGGGAGGGTTTACCGGAAGATACCGTACATCTCCATTTTCAGGGCAGCGCGGGGCAGAGTTTCGGTGCTTTTGTTCCCAAAGGGGTGACACTGGAGTTAGAAGGGGATGCTAATGATTATGTAGGCAAAGGTTTAAGCGGTGGCAAAATCATCGTTTATCCGCCCAAAGGTTCCACTTTTGCGGCCGAGGAAAATATTATCATCGGTAATGTGGCTTTATACGGTGCGACCAGTGGTGAGGTGTATATTTCTGGGGTTGCCGGGGAACGTTTTGGGGTGCGTAACTCTGGGGTGACTACGGTGGTTGAGTCCGTTGGCGACCACGCTTGCGAGTACATGACGGGGGGTAAAGTCGTTGTTTTAGGACCCACCGGTCGGAATTTCGCCGCCGGGATGAGTGGTGGTGTCGCCTACGTCCTCGATGAGTCGGGGGATTTCGCCACTCGTTGCAATACCCAAATGGTGGCTTTAGAGGCGCTAGAAGGGGAAGAAGTCGAAGATCTTCGCGAATTGATCCAGCGCCACGCCACCTACACCGGTAGCCAAAAAGCGGCGCGGGTGTTGGCGAATTGGTCGGATATGTCTGCGAAGTTCATCAAGGTAATGCCGAAGGATTACAAGCGGATGCTGGAATGTATCAAGCAAGCGCTCGATTCGGGTTTAACCGGCGATGACGCGCTTTCGGCGGCGTTTGAAGCCAACGCGCGCGATGTGTCGAGAATCGGTGGAAGTTAGAATAGATTAATGAGGGGCATTGATGCCCCTCTATTCTTCAGGAAGAGCAAAAAATGACAAAAAATCAAATTCATGACATAGAATCTTTAGAGGATTTAAACAATTTAGAGCTTCAACTTAAAAAAATTTTCACAAAAATGAACTTAGGTGATGTCTTGTATTCTTTATATCAACTAAGACAAAATCAAGAGCTTCCAGATTTTATTGTTGCTGGTGTTGCCTTATTAGCTATTAGATTTTGTCCGCCAAGTAACCCCTCCAAAAAGATAGGATATTCTCAGGATATTGGGTATTTGGTTGATTTATGTTGGAAATATTTATCGGCAGATCCTATAACTTTCGACAAGCAATTAGAAAGTGAATTTATTAAATCTAATCCAGTTTTCATGTTACTGCGTCTAGCGTGTAACCAGTTTCCTTTTAGTCCATATATTTCTAGCCAGTTTGCAAGAGCAATTATACTCTTTGATGAAATACCGAAAACATTGGTAAGCTCCTCTAAAAAAGCGAAGTTCGATCTTGAAAAAAAATTCAATGATATAAATGGCGTTTCTTTATTCGACTTCATATTTACTGGATTTTGTATATATACTTTTATCCATAAACATTTCTATATTACAAGAGATTGCTTTAGACAGTATCGCAAACAAGGAATACATCTTCCAGATGATCGGATAATTTATAAGGTTTTAGATCAATTATCAGGCGATAAATTTAGCTTGCTCCAACAATACGAGTCTAGCGAAAATATAGATAACAGGTTTAGAATGTATGATCTAAACCCGCTCTTAAAAAAATCAATTATTAAGCCATGTCATCATAAGCAAATTGCTACTCCAGATCGAGATTTTTTTCATGCACCAGTTCCTGATTTGATTGCTTCAAGGATTTCATCTGGGGTATTCTATCAGATTTGCGATCATTACGGCGAAGATTTTTCTAAGTATTTCGGTTATGTTTTTGAACAATATGTTGGAATTATACTAAAAAATTGCTTAACTTCAGAATTATTCTTGTCGGAAGAGGAAATTCGTGTTTTTTATCCAACCAATAAAGGAAAAGCTCCTGACTGGATCATAGTCGATGGCTCGACTCTACTTATTTTTGAATGTAAAGCGACCCGCTTTACCTTGCAGGCAAAAACAATTGCAAGTGAAGAACATATTAATTCCAGCTTGAAACAAGTAAAAAAAGGCTTAGAGCAACTCGCTAGTTTTATATCGGCGTGTCAGAGCAAAGTCGGCGAGCTTCAGCGTTTTCACGATTGTAATAATTTTATACCAGTTTTTGTTTCGCTAGAGCCTCTATATTTAATCAATAGTGATTGGTTTCGAGAATACATAAATGATTTATTATTGAGAGATAAAGGAATCATTCTTCCTAATTGGAGAATTTTATCTATAGAGAACTTAGAAATATTGCAACCTCATATCTCATCGCAATATACTATATTAAATTTTTTTGAGGATTTCCTAAAAAAGTCGTTGGATAATACTTTGCAGGAGATAATCGAGCAAAGTGATAAAGATTTTTCAAACTCTTTTTTATACTTAAAATATTTATATTTATATGAAAAACTAGGTGTCAGAGAAAAAATCGAGGAAAAATTCAATAAATTTTGACAGTTGATAATTTATAGCGGTGTACAGTCGTATGAGGTACAGTGTCACGAGCTATAAACCATGCTAGGCAAAGCTTGGTCTGTATCTCACTCAAGCGCTTACCGCTATAGGGTTTGCTGAAAAAGTACGGGCGAAGCATTCGGATAAAAAATCTACGGTTTCACCGATAGGTTATTGCCCGAATGCTTCGCCCCTACAGGACGCGGGCCGATGAAGACGCAAGGTTTTGAACCCACATTCCGCACCCTAAGCTGTCACAGAGAGAAATTACGGAGAGAAAAAATCAAAGTGAGCATAAAAATAAACATAAGGAGCGAAAAAAGGCATTTGAGAAACAGTAAAG
>VYMC01000205.1_pt1 | contig 13729 bp, 10 predicted proteins | sample 5115301 | NCBI WGS metagenome assembly VYMC01 (sample SAMN12291802, study PRJNA351875) | freshwater metagenome | isolation source: freshwater lake | place: USA: Michigan, Wintergreen Lake | collected 2013-08-08 | reverse complement strand
GATTATACCTGCTTATATCTTAAATCAACTCTCAAAAACGATTGATTTGAAAGAAACCTTTGATTTTGTAGTTGGAACTAGTACAGGCTCAATCTTGGCTGCAGCTGTGGCTACAGGTGTAGATATTAATAAAGTATATGAATTATATAAAAACAAAGGTAAAGAGATATTTAAAAAAAATTTATTTGGATTTAAAGGTCTATTAATACCAAAATATAGCTCAAGTTCATTAAATAATGAACTATCAAAGTTATTTGGAAATACTAAAATGAAACAAATATCGAAACCTCATTTAGCAATACCTACTTGTGTAATAAAGACTTCTCAGGTGCAAATTATTAAATCTAATTATATTAAAAATTATGTTCGTGATGGAGATAGACTTGTATCAGAATCCGTTCTAGCTTCTTGCTCTGCACCTTCTTATTTTAATCCAACAAAAATTGACAAGATATTTTGTGTGATGGTGGTTTGTGGGCTAACAATCCTTCCTTAGTTGCTTATACTGATGCAATAACATCTTTTAATTCTAAAAAAGAAGATATTAGAATACTTTCTTTAGGTTGTGGAAAGAATTTAGGTTCTTATTCGAGTAATTCAAAGTTTTGGGGACTAATTACAGGATATGGAGGAACAGAAATAGTAAACTTTGTAATGAACATTCAATCAAATTTTGTAGATACAACTGTTAAATTACATTTAAAAGATAATTACTTAAGAATTAATTTTGATGGAAGTGATCTAGAATTAGATAATTATTCAGCAATTGATGATTTTATAAGTGAGGCCGACGGACTTTATTCCAAAACGCAGAATGACATTTTGAAGTTTATTTCATAAGGAAGATTAAATGTATTGTAAAGAAGAATTTGATTATTTTCTAGAAAACAAAGTAAATCTTAACAAAACTAGGATTAATAGAGCGACTGTCTCAGTTGATTATATAGTTAAACTTATTCAAAATATGGATGAGTTAAGGGAATTTTTTATTAAACATTCTCCTCAAGGTTCTTTTAAGCATAAAACAGTTATTAAACCAATTAATGAGAATTCGGAGTTTGATATAGATGTTATAGTTTATTTTAAGAAAATTCAGTCAATTGAACCAAAGGATTATATAAATATTATCTACAGTAATTTAAATGAAAATGGAAATTTTTATCAAGTAAGTAGAAAAACAAGATGTATAACCATAGAATATTTAAATGATTACCATATTGATATCGTTCCAGCAGTAATAGATGATCAAAGAATTCTAATTTGTAATAAAAAAGAAAATACATTTGAGATAACAGATGGAGATAGTTACTCAGATTGGTTAAAAGAAATTAATTCAAGAGTAGGTAATGATTATTTAATTAAGTCAATTAGATTATTTAAATATTTAAGAAATATAAAACAAAGATTTACAGTAAAGTCTATCTTACTAACTACATTACTCACAAATGAGGCAGAAAAATTACTTTATAATGAAATAGAAAAAGAAAATAAAATTTTATTTTCTGATTTACCAACTACATTCAATAACTTATTTAGATCATTAAAAGATTTTCTAGATAATAATAATACAATGCCTATAATTATCAATCCTGTTTTAGAATCAGAAGATTTCAATAGACACTGGAATGAAAAAAAATATCAGAATTTTAAAACTGAAATATATAGATATTCTAATTGGTCACAAGAAGCATTTGATTCTAATGAATTAGTTGATGCTATCGAAGCGTGGGGAAAATTATTTGGAGATGACTTTCCTACCCGTCCTATAAGTGCAATAAAAATAGCATTAGACAAGTACAAGTATGTAAACCATTATCGTAAGCATACCTGGATGACAATAAGTAAAAATATAATTGGAATTAATGCTTCTTTGCACATGTCTGAAAATGGAATGATGGTTAGAAAATTGAGTAATAATGAGACAGTTGCAAAGGGCAATCATATTAAGTATGAAATTGTTTCTATATTTAATTATAATGAAGTAGAAATATATTGGCAAGTTGTAAATACAGGTGAGGAAGCTAAGAATGATTTAAGGGGGAACATAGAGAAATATAATAAACCAGTAAAATGGGAAAGTACAAGATACAAAGGTACTCATTGGATTGAATGTTATATAGTTATTAATAAGAAATTATGTGTAAGAAGTATGCAATTTTTTATTAATGTAATTTAACCCCCCAACCCCATGAACCAACTAATACTCGGTGATAACCTCGAAATAATGCGTAAAATGGATTCCTAAATCTTTAATTTATCCATATCACCCCCAACCCTTATATTTGCACTACAAATAGAAAATGGTAGCATAGACCTCCCCGTCTGTGCTTAAGCTCCCCTCAACTTGGGGAGGATTTAGGTGGTGTACAAAAATAAAACCTTGTCGTAAAATTTTGCAAAAAGTCGTTTTTACGACATCGAGGAGTTTGTCCCCTCTATAGAAGGGAGTCCGTAGGACGAGGTGAGTTACTGAACTAGTAATTAGAAATATATGACAAAAAATTGAAATATGTCGCAAAAAACGACATCACGAAATTGTAGAAAATACACAACTTACTGATATTACTACACTTACTTGCTCTTTGAAATTTAAACTATAAATTGAAATATGTCGCAAAAAACGACATCCAATTTTATCAAATCAACTTTTCCATTTCAAAGCAACTGCTACCATCATACTAGTACCATTTATCATTGCTTCTTCTAATGGATTGATTTTGGAATTATGTAGTGGTGGCATGGATATATCCTCTTCACTTTTAACACCTACAAACCAAAAAAGTGCTGGTATTTTCTGTGAGTAATATGCGAAGTCCTCAGCCCACATTTTAGGCACAAAATCCTTAAAGCTATCCTCTCCAAGTGTATCTTTTGCTATGTTCTTTACATATTCTGCTAACTCTGAATTATTAACTAAAGGTGGATACCCTTTTACAATGTTTAGCTCTGTTTCACATCCATAAGTTGAAGAAATCAATTCTGTATTTTGCTCAATCAGATTATGCATTTTTTCTCTCCAGCTATTATTGTAAGCACGGAAAGTCCCTTTCATCTCTACTCTATCGGGTATAATATTGGTTGCAGTCCCACCATTTATAGCAGAGACAGTAAGTACTCCACTTTCTAAAGGGTCTTTGAATTTAGTTAGTAAGGTTTGATAATGTAAAATCAATTGTGAACTTGCTAGTATTGGGTCATTTCCTTGATGAGGTTGTGCGGCATGAGTAGATTTTCCGTTTACAACCCAGTATATTTCATCAGCTGAAGCCATTACTGGACCTGAAGTTGTAGATATTATACCCAAATTATCCTCTGGGAAAATATGCTGACCAAAAATTGCCTCTACTTTTGGGTTTTCTAGTACCCCCTCTTCAATCATAAGTTTAGCACCGCCAGGTAGTTTTTCTTCAGCCGGCTGGAAAATCAACTTAACTTGTACTTTCAGCTCGCTTTCATACTTCTTCAATATTTTTGCCGTAGCAAGTAGCATAGTGGTATGCATATCGTGTCCACAAGCATGCATCACTCCATCTTTCAATGACTTATAACTCAAACCTGTTTCTTCTAAAATTGGCAATGCATCTATATCTGCACGAAGAGCTATACAGCTTTGCCCTTTTCCAATTAATGCAACAACTCCTGTTTTTGCCATCCTTTTCGATTCTATGCCATAGCTATTTAGTTTACTTTCAATATATTTCGCTGTTTCAAATTCTTCAAAAGAAAGCTCTGGATTACTATGAATATGCCTCCTTATTTCAAGCATTTCATCAAACAAATTTCTTACTTCTGCAATTATATCTATCATTAGTTCTTAACTTGGGTTTTTAGTTTAGACAAATATGAATTTCAAAATTAATCAAATTGAAGAAGCAAAAGAACTTATTAATAAATCAAAGCGGATTTCAGTATTCTCACATCGCCACCCTGATGGAGATGCAATTGGCTCTGCAAAAGCAATGGGCTTATATCTTAAGGGATTAGGTAAAGACTTTTACTGCTTCGTTCCTACTAAAATTCCGCCTAACTTAGAATTTCTTAATAAAGAAAACATAGTTCAGGTATTTGATGAGGATGTAGATAAAGACTATCTTCGCACTAGTGATTTGTATATATTTTTAGATTTCAATGATACTTCACGAATTGAAAATATTGTGCCTTACTTAACTCCTAATGCTAAGACTATACTGATAGACCATCATCAGGAGCCCAAAATACATGCTACACATGCTTTTGTAGATACTAGTTATCCAGCAACTGCTCAAATGCTATTCGACTTTTTTGGAAGCGATTACCCGTATACAAAAGAAATGGCTGAGGCACTTTATGTGGGGATATTTACTGACACTGGCTCATTCCAATATGAGAGAACTGTAAGCTCTACATTTAATGCTTTAGCTCGTTTGGTGGAAACAAATATTAATGTAACTGATATAGCCGATGCAGTTTTGAATCAAAATACAATGAATTCGTATAGATTATTAGGATTAGCTTTAGCAAAAATAGAATTACACTGTGATGGTAAATTTTCTATAATGCACATTAAAAGAGAAGATTTCATAGCAACAAACTCTACTCAAGAAGATACAGAAGGATTTACTTGGTATCTACTATCTATTAAAGGAGTAGAAGCAGGGGCTTTGATGATAGAAAATACTGACGCAGAGGGAGAGATTAGACTCTCGTTACGTTCAAAAAGAAGTACTGAAATTCGCTCAATAGCTACAAAACTCGGAGGTGGAGGTCATAACCAAGCAAGTGGTGCTCGAGTAAAGAATATGACTCTAAAAGACTTAAAGAATTACTTAGTAAGTGAAATGAGCAAGAAATGGTAAAAAAAGGGGCTAAAGCCCCTTTATTTTTTTTTAATTGCTTCGAACCAAGAGTTAGATATTGACAACTTCTCCATAGGCAGCTGCTGCTGCTTCCATCACTGCTTCTGACAATGTAGGGTGAGCGTGAATAGTTTTTATTAACGTATGGGCAGTTGCTCCGGCTGCCTTAGCAGTACCTATTTCAGCAATCATTTCAGTTACGTCAGGTCCAATCATGTGGGCTCCCAAAATCTCACCGTATTTAGCATCAAAAATTAACTTTACGAAACCTTGAGCTTTTCCAATACCATGTGCTTTACCAGATGCTGTAAATGGGAATTTTCCTACTTTAATTTCATAACCAGCTTCTTTTGCCTTTCTTTCAGTATAACCAAGAGAAGCAACTTGCGGGATACAATAAGTACAACCTGGAATTGTAGTATAGTCAATACCGTGTTCTCCATGCCCAGCTAAGAATTCAGCCAATGCAATTCCTTCTGCACTTGCTTTATGAGCTAACCAAGGAGGTCCAGCTACATCACCAATTGCAAAGATACCAGGAATGTTAGTTCTGCAAAGATTATCAACTTTAATAAACCCTTTTTCTACTTCCACTCCAACATTTTCTAAACCAATACCTTCAATATTTGCTTGAATACCAATTGCATTAAGAGCGATATCAGCAGTAAGTATTTCGGTTTTGCCATTTACTTCTATTGTAACTTCACAACCAGTAGCAGTTGGCTTTGCAGCAGTTACTCTAGCATTAGTTCTTACTTCAATACCATATTTTTTATACTGTCTTTCCAATTCTTTAGATACATCTTCATCTTCTACAGGTAGGATTCTATCTGCATACTCTAATACAGTTACTTTAGTTCCGAAGGCATTATAGAAGTATGCAAATTCAATTCCTATTGCACCAGCACCCATTACAATCATTGATTTCGGTACTTGCTGTTGAATAAGTGCTTCTGTAGAAGTGATTATCTTTACTTTATCTACTTCGATACCAGGGAATATACGAGGTCTTGCACCTGTAGCAATGATAATATTTTTTGCATTAATTGTATCTGTAACGTTTCCTGCTGTATCTTTAACTTCTACAACTCCCTTAGATTTAATAACACCATGTCCCTTTACTTGGTTCACTTTGTATTTACCAAAAAGGAAGTTTACACCTTTAGACATTTGATTTGCCACTTTACGGCTGCGCTCAATCACTTTAGGAAAATCTACATTTATACCAGAAATGTTAAATCCAAATTCATCGCTATGTGAAAGGAATTGCATATATTCCGCATTCTTTAATAGTGCCTTAGTTGGGATACAACCCCAATTCAAACAAACACCACCCAAATCAGCTTTTTCTACACAAATAGTGGATAATCCGAGCTGTTGGCAACGTATTGCTGCAACATATCCACCAGGACCACTTCCTACTACTACTACATCTACATTATGATTAGCCATTGTACCTTCTTTAAAGAGTAATTATTATTTATTTTCAATTGTTTTGATAGATTTGCAAATTAATTGATTTAATGTTAAAAATAAAATCAAGAAACTGCGTTAGTTACAAAAGTGTGAACGAATAATCAAAGGAATTGGTTCAGTATTGCAGATAATTGGCTACTTATTGTCATTAGTAATTGGTTTAAACATAGGGCTACTTGGAGGTGGTGGGGCAATACTTGCTGTTCCGGTTTTAGTTTACTTATTTGGTTATGCCCCAGAGGAAGCTACTGTATATTCTTTAGTTATTGTAGCTTTTAGTTCTTTAGTTTCTTTCTTAGGTAAATTTAAAGATAATCAGTTCTATCCGAAAGTGTTTTATAAATTTGGAATTCCATCAATTATTTCAATTTTTTTAACGAAGTACTATGTTGTACCAAATTTACCTCTTCTTATTTACTTTAGCAACTCTGTTATAATTAGCAAAAATACCTTAATAATGTTTGTTTTTTCTATAATGCTCTATTTATCAGCAAGGAATACATTATTAGCGAAAGAAAACATTGAAAGTGAAATTGAACACAATTCTAACTCTTTACTAATCTCAATAATGCAGGGTTCAATTATAGGATTTATAAGTGGATTTATAGGAGCAGGTGGTGCTTTTTTGATAATACCCGCTTTGCGAAGTTTTTTTGGATTAAGCACTAAAGAAGCGATATATAACTCTCTTTTAATAATTATCTTTAATTCTATAATGGGTGTAACCGGTCATTTAATAGCTGGCTTCGCCTTGGATTGGTCTTTTATTCTAATATTCAGTTCAATTAGTGTTATTGGAGTTGTAATTGGTAACATCTTTAATAAAAAGATAGATGGAGCTAAGTTAAAGGATATTTTTGGTTACTTAATGATAATTATCTCGATGTTTGTATTAATTAATGATGTATTGCTAAAATTCAAAATCACTCAAAATGTGCTTATTTATTTATTTCATAGAGTTATTAAGTAAGAAGCTTTAAATAATTACATTCTTTTATGAACTAAATGAAACTAATTTACATTAGATTAGTATTAGAAAAGTCAAAATTGTTTTTTAACTAACCCTAAGATTTTATGAAAAAATTCAACCTCCTTTTGCTCTTAGCAATTGTAGCTATGAGTACAACTGGCATTTTTGCTCAGTCCTCTAAATATCCAGCTTTGGATATACCTTACAAAAAATTTGTACTTAGCAATGGGCTTACTGTAATTATCCATGAAGACCATAAAGTGCCTATTGTTGCAGTTAATGTATGGTATCATGTTGGGTCTAAAAATGAAAAACCTGGTAAAACAGGGTTTGCACATTTATTTGAACATCTTATGTTTAATGGGTCAGAAAATAGAAACAAAGATTATTTCTTAGATTTAGAGAATATAGGTGCAACTAATCTTAATGGGACTACAAATAACGATAGGACTAATTACTTCCAAAATGTACCACTAAGTGCATTTGATCAGGTTCTTTGGTTAGAATCTGATAGAATGGGTCATTTACTTGGTGCTATTGATCAAGCACGTTTAGACGAGCAAAGAGGGGTAGTTCAAAATGAGAAAAGACAAGGTGAAAATGAGCCTTATGCAATTGCAGAAGAATTAATTACAAAAGCAACTTTCCCAAGTCATCATCCATATTCTTGGACAGTAATTGGCTCTATGGAAGACCTTAATGCTGCTTCTTTAGCTGATGTGAAAGAATGGTTTAAAACATACTATGGTGCAGCTAATGCAGTAATTGTACTTGCAGGTGATATTGACACAGAAGATGCTTTAAATCGTGTAAAAAAGTATTTTGGTGATATACCTGCTGGTCCCCCTGTAGCTAAACATAGTCGCTGGGTACCAAAAATGACTGGAATTCAAAGACAAGTTGCTCAAGATAGAGTACCTCAAACAGATTTACAACTCATTTGGAATGTGCCAGGTGTATTTGATAGAGAATCTGAAGCTCTTGATATATTTGCTGAAGTATTAGGACAAGGTAAAACTTCAAGATTATTCAAAAGATTAGTTTATACAGAGCAACTTTGCTCTTTTGTAAATTCTGGTAATTACTCTAATCAAATATCGGGTCAATTCAATATTAACGCTAGATTAAAACCCGGTGTAGATGCTAATAAAGTAGAAAAAATAGTATTCGAAGAACTTAACAATTTACTTAAAAACGGTCCTACTCAAGAAGAAATTGATTTGGTTAAAACTAAACTTTATGCAGCAAAAGTTAGAAGTTTAGAACGAATTGGTGGATTTGGTGGAAAATCAGATATACTTGCAGAAAGTATGGTATTTGGTGGTACTCCAGATGCTTGGAAGACTTCTTTAGAGAATTATATTTCCTTTAATATAAACGATATAAAAGAAGCTGCTAATAAATGGTTAACCGATGGTGTATATATCCTAAGAATTGACCCATTCCCTGAATATAAAGAAGATGAAAAAGGTGTTGATAGAACTAAATTCCCTGAGGCAGCAAATAGTGGAAAAGTAAATGCTCCAAAATTTTCAAAAGCTACTTTGTCAAATGGTGCTAAACTAATTGTAGCTGAAAGAAAAGGATTACCAATTATCAATATGACTATGTTAATTAAGTCTGGCTATGCTGCTGATAGTGAGACACTAGCAGGTACTGCTTCAATCACAGCAAACTTATTAGATGAAGGTGCTGGTACTATGGATGCACTAACTATTAGTAGCAAATTATCTAATCTAGGTTCAAATTTAGGTAGCTTTGCAACTTTAGATTATAATAATCTTTCTTTAAGTTCATTATCAAATAACTTTGAAGCAAGTTTAGATATTTTCAAAGAGGTATTAGTAAATCCTAGCTTCCCTGAAAAAGATTTTGAAAGGATTAAAAAACAACAATTAATCGGTATTGCTAACGAAAAAAATTCACCTAACTCAATGGCACTTCGCGTTTTACCTAAGTTTATGTTCCCCAAAGACCATCCTTACTATAATCCACTCACTGGTAGTGGAACTGAAAGTGATTTGAACAAGATTACATTAAAAGAAGTCAAGGAATATTACAAAAAATGGTATCAGCCAAACTTAGCAACAATTGTAATTGTTGGTGATATATCTATTGAAGAAGCTAAGGTCAAATTAGAAAAAGCACTTTCTACATGGAAAAAAGGTTCTACTAAAGCAATTAGTATATCGAAATCAAATGTTAAATTTGACAATACTTTATATCTAATGGATAGACCTGGGTCTTTACAATCGTTAATTTTTGCCGGTAATTTACTTCCTGAAGTTAAAACTATTGATGAATATTCTTTCAATATAATGAATGATATTTTCGGTGGTCAATTTACTTCTCGGTTAAATATGAATCTTCGTGAAGATAAGCATTGGAGCTATGGAGTAGGTGCTTTCCCTTACCGCACTCAAGGTCAAAGCCCTTATCTTCTTTTCTCACCTGTTCAAACTGATAAAACTTCTGAATCTGTAGCTGAAATGAGAAAAGAAATGAACTTATATATCAATGATAAACCAGCAAATGATGAAGAAGTATTGAAAGCAAAACGTAACAACCAAATGGCTTTAACTGGTACTTGGGAGACAAATGGAGGTATAGGTGGATACTTATCTGAAATGGTTAGGTTTAACTACGAAGATGATTATTTAGAAAAAATGTTTGAAGAATTGGGTAACGTTAATACAAATTCTGTACAGAAAATGGCAAAGACATTTATAAAACCTAATGAACTTGTCTGGGTAATAGTAGGTGATAGAGCTAAAATAGAAGCAAGTCTTAAATCCTCTGGCTTCAAATCAATTAAAATAATTGATACTGAAGGAAATATAATAGAATAACTTAAATTAATTCACTAATTGACAAAAAGCCCATACAATAGTATGGGCTTTTTTGTAGTAGGAATTCTTTTTAATTTTAATCTTGGTTGAACATGTATGTATAGTCTTTTAACTTATCATAGAGCAATTTTCTTGCTCTAAATAAATGAGCTTTTACTGTACCTAAAGGAATTTCCAATTTATTTGCAATCTCTTGATAATCAAGCTCTTCTGTATGTCTCAAAAATATAATTTGACGATAATTCTCTGGTAGGCTATCTATAGCAGAGACCAATATTTGACTTTTCTCTTTTGACAGCATTGTACTATCAGCTAAATAAGTTTCATCTTTTATTTCAAAAGTATATTCATCTTCACTATTACCACTAAGGGGTTGGTCTATCGAAACAGTAGCAAAACGCCTTTTTCTCATAAAATCAATACAATTATTTGATGCAATTCTATATATCCAAGAAGAAAAAGAGTAACCGAATTGAAATCTTTCTAATGCATTGTATGCCTTAATAAAAGTCTCTTGTACTAAATCCTGTACATCATCTTCATCTTTAATCATTTTTCTGATTAAAGTAGTAATCACGCTTTTGTATCTTTTTTGTAATACGCCATATAACTCCTGTTCACCTGCAAGAATTCTACGAATTATTTCAAAATCATCTATGTTTTTTAGATTTTCCAAATGTTGAGAAAATGTATTTAAGCTAAAGGCAAATATATTGTAAATTTTGTACCAATTCCTAACTTACTTTCGATTAAAATTTCTCCTTTATGTTGCATGACTATATGCTTTACTATAGATAAACCTAATCCTGTACCTCCAACTTTCCTTGAGCGTGATTTATCAACAAGGTAAAATCTTTCAAAAATTCGAGAAATATCACTCTCAGGTATTCCAATTCCTGTATCACTAATAGATAGACACAGCTTTGTATTTTCATTTGTAAGATTTAATGTTATACTTCCTTTATCTGTATATTTGATAGCATTATCAATTAAGTTTATTAATACTTGCTCAATTCTAAAGCTATCAGCATGTATTAGGCAATTAATATTATCACTTTTTATGAATTGTATATTGATAAACTTATTAGCTGCTTTTTCTTCAAATAGTTTAATCACATTATCTATGACATAAACTATATTTACTTTTTCCAAATTCAGTTTGAAGCTTTGATTTTCAAGTTCTGAAAGCATAAGCAAGTCATTAACTATATTTATTAATCTATCTGTATTCCGTTTTATAATTGATATATAGTGAAGTTGCTCATCAGTTGATTCTTCTTCAAGTGTTTCTATAAATCCTTTAATTGCAGTAAGAGGTGTTCTTAGCTCGTGAGATACATTAGTAATAAAATCTTTTTTATAAATTTCTAATTTTTTAAGTTCGCTAATATCATGAAATAATAAGACAACTTCATCTCTAATCTCTATGTAATTGGCACTGCATAAAAAGGTTTTATTGTTTATAATTAGCTCTTTAGCCAAATATCCTTTTTCATTTCTAATTTGAATAAGTACTTTCTCTAAATCATTATTATTAATTACTTTTTTTAATTTTAATTTTAAGATATTGGAAATTCCCACAATATTTTGAAATCCAATATTAGAAAGTGTTATCTCATTTTTTGAATTAAGAACTACAAATCCATCTTGAACAGATGATATTAGTGTATTTATCTTTTCAGTTTGACTGTTTAATTTATCAAATAGTTTCTTTATTCTTAATGTCATCGTATTGAAATTATTTGATAACTCATTAAGCTCATCTTTGGAATTTCTAATTTTGACTTTTACATCAAAATCACCATTAGCAACTTTTCTTGAAGCAAATATTAATTGGTTTATAGGTTTAGATATACTTCTTGAAAATATAATTACACCAAAAAGTGATATTATCATTGTAATTAAGGAAACTTTAAGTATCTCTAAGTTTAGATTGAGCAAGAACATTTCAAATACATCTAAATGTAATGATATTCTTGTAAATCCAATAATTTTGTTTTCTCTATAAATTGGCTTAGATACATAAATCATTTCTACCTTAACGGTATTAGAAAATCTAATGCTGACTCCTGTGCCTTTTTTTAGTGACTCTTGTATTTCAGGACGGTACAAGTGATTGTCCATAAGCTTAATATCAGATTCTGAATCTGCTATTACATTACCACTTGTATCAATTATGGTAATTCTATTATCAATTAATTTTCCTAATGATTTTATACTAGAATCTAAATGGTTGTAATCATTCTCTATTATATACCTCTCAGAAGTTAGAGCTACAACACTGTTCAAATCCTTTAGTTCATTCTTTGCATAAGTGAAATAAGACTCCTTAATTATATTATAACTAAGGAGCAAAATAAGAGCTGTCAATAAAATGATTACAACTAAAAATCCAAGAAATATTTTAGTGGATAATAGTCTCATTATTAATCTTCGAGCTTATAGCCCACTCCACGTATATTTTTGATAAAGTTTCCTGCTTTACCTAACTTTTCTCTTAAGTTTTTTATATGTACATCTACTGTCCTATCTAATACACCTTTATCATTACCACCCAAATAGTCTAATATTTGCTCACGTCTATAAACCCATCCTTTTTTATCTGAAAGCAACTTAAGAATTTTGAATTCAGAAGAAGTTAAGTCAATTCTTGTAGATTCAACATATACTTCATATTTCTGTTGGTCTATTTCTAATATATCACCAATTCTTGTTTTTTTGCTTTTTACAGTTTTATCTTCTCTTCTTAAGACTGCTTTTACTCTTGCTACTAACTCTCTTGGTGAAAATGGCTTCGTTATGTAATCATCAGCACCTATCTCTAACCCAAGTATTTTATCACTTTCCTCACCTTTTGCAGTTAGCATAATTACTGGTATTTGATTATACCTATCATCATTTTTTAAATACTTACAAATTTCTATACCATCAGAATCTGGAAGCATTAAGTCAAGAATTACAAGATCGGGGTCATTCTTTTTTAAAAAACTAAAGAATGACTCTCCACTTTCAAACTCTCTTACTTTGAAATTAGCTTTCTTTAGTTGTAGAGATAACAATTCTAATATATCTGGTTCATCATCTACTATTGCTATTAATTTCGATGTTCCTGATTGGAATGGTAGATTGTCTCCCAATGGTTTTAGTGTTTCCAATTTATTTATCCTTTATTCTTTGAATATCCAAGAATGTAAATCATCTATTAATTCCGAGCTAACAAAAGATTTTATATTGTAAGATTGTGGCGAAGGTACTCCCTCTTGCTTCATAAACAAATGATTCAAACCATCGTAAGTTTTGAAGCTTACATTTCTTTTTCCTTGAAGCAAAGTTCGAAAGCCATCGTTTTCAATTTGGGTAACTTGATAGTCTTTACTTCCAAATCCGAAGTAAATTCTTTTATTGAAATCAAGCAAATTATTTTTGTAATCAATCTTTTTTAAAGATAACCAATATTTTGCATTCAAATTCATTAAAAGAGAATCACTTGGAGAATTTTCATCAAGATATTTAGTTTGATAATTATATTGTTGTTTTGCACTTTTTAAGTACTCACTATTTACATTGAATGAATCTAAAGTATGAAGATACTCAAGTTG
>VYMC01000204.1_pt1 | contig 13746 bp, 14 predicted proteins | sample 5115301 | NCBI WGS metagenome assembly VYMC01 (sample SAMN12291802, study PRJNA351875) | freshwater metagenome | isolation source: freshwater lake | place: USA: Michigan, Wintergreen Lake | collected 2013-08-08 | reverse complement strand
GAAGAGTAGTAAACCAGACCAACCGACGAAGACGAAACGGTCTCTTTTGAGCCAGTCATCGAGAGCATCAAACAGCCCTCTTTCTGGGGCGCGTCCGACAGCAATGGTCATGGGGGTTTTCTCCGAAAAATGTATATTATTGCTAAGATTCCGCGCTCTCTTCTCCATCTATCCGAGCAGGCGAGCAGATGTGTTGAAGAATTGTGAGAAATCTTTACTTTTCTTAACTTACACTATATTGGAAAAAATGACCAATATTTTTTCTGTTGATCTTAAAAAAATCTAAAATTTTTTCGGGAGACCACTTGCTGCGCCCTCAAAGCTGTTGTCATTGGTAAATGCGGCAAAATCCACTTGAACGAAATGCTAAACCCCTCTGTGCGGTAATTATCCCCAAATTGAGGTGATTAAACCGCACAGTGCGGTATTAAGTCTTATTAAGGGGTTTTAGACCGATGGCAGTGGGATAGGTAGAATCGGAGAACCACCTTTTAAGCTAAACGCTGAAAGAGTTCACTAGAAACAAAAAGGAAGAAATTTATGGTGACAGTAACGCAAGCTGGGACTACAAGCTGTTCCACGACAGTGGTTAGGGGACTAGATCGGCAACTCATTGCTCAAATGAATCGACTTGTCTCAGGTGCTTTAGTTGATTTTTCTTCGCCCAAGATCAGGCTTGGACAAGCAGTTTGGCCATTATTGCAACCAGCAGCTAAACGCGCCCTAGATCGGGCAGTTGCCAATCGAGGCCAGACTCTGATTGTCAACTCCGCTTATCGCACTATTGCCCAACAACTGATTCTTTTCCAACAGGCTCAGGCGGATCGATGTGGCATTACTATCGCTGCTGAGCCAGGAAAGAGCAACCATCAAAGTGGATTAGCTCTCGATATTGAAGATAATGCAGGCTGGCGACCTTTCCTAGAAGCTCAGGGTTGGAAGTGGCTAGGTCCATCAGATCCGGTTCATTTTGACTTTAAAGGTGGTGGGATTCGTGACATCCGCTCAACTGCTATCCTGGCGTTCCAGCAACTGTGGAATCAAAACAATCCCAATGACAGGATTGCAGAGGATGGCCAGTGGGGGCCAAATACCGCCGCTCGTCTCGGTAAATCTCCTGCTAATGGCTTTGCTAATGGTCCGACTCTGGACACACCGATTGGTAGTGGGGGTAGCGTTGAACTAGGAGATCGCTTATTGCAACTCACGCGCCCACTTCTGGAAGGAGATGACGTGCGCCAAGTTCAGCAAGCATTAGTCCGCAATGGTTTCCAGTCAACAGTTGATGGTTTCTTTGGTCCAAAGACAGAAGAAGCAGTTAAAGCGTTTCAACAACAGAAACAATTGCAACCTGTTGATGGCATCGTTGGACCTGCCACGCTTGCGGCTTTGGGACTCTCATCTTCCTAAAGGCAAACTGACATCAATAACCCTGGAAACTATCGAAAACAAAATGCAAGGAGAATTTACACAATGATCGGTCCAACCTTACGTTTATTTGACGGATTTGACCACACTTCTCCTCAACTTCGAGACGAAGTGATGGAACTGCAAGAACTGCTAAATGCAAAAGGAGTGACTGTCGTTATTGATGGCTTCTTTGGACAGGCAACCGAAATGGCTGTCAAACAATTTCAACGCTCTCGCAGTTTGGATGATGATGGAATTGTCGGTCCTCTGACTTGGGCTGCATTATCAGACGAGCAACCTCCCAATCTTGAACTTACATTTAATACGACAATTGCTCGCAATGACGCTTCCATGCTCAGGCAATTGGGAGCGGCTCAACAGTTCCGAGCTTTCATTGAAGAAGGCGCTAATAAACACGGCTTTCCTATTGCTGTAATTGCAGGCATTGGTTCGCGAGAATCTCACTGGGGATTGCTCTTAAATCCACCCGGTCCCTCTGGTACGGGAGATTTTGGTCATGGTCGGGGACTGATGCAAATTGACGATGGTGCCTTTCCTCAGTTTATCTCTACTGGTAAGTGGAAAGATCCCAGGGAGAATATTCTCTTTGGCTGTCAAGTTCTTGCTGACAACCGAGCTTTTATGCAACGCAAGACTAATTTGCAAGGCAAAGAGCTTATCCGTGCCGCTTTAGCTGCATACAATTCCGGACTTGGAAATGCGCTAAGAGCTTTGCGCGATCGCGGAGATGTTGATTTCTTCACTGCTAACCGGAATTATGGCAAAGATACTCTCAGTCGAGCCGGATGGTTCCAGTTACATGGTTGGAGTTGACTAACAAAGTAAGTAGAGTTGTTGCATGAGCTAAATTATTGGCAACAACTCTATACTTTAGTTCAAAGATTTAAACAATTTTATTGCTGAGATTTTTTCTAATTATGCCATTTACCGCCAAAGTCATTACCACAGCCGAATGGGGAGCGAAACCGCCAAAACCGGGAACGTTTCCTTTTAAAAGAATAGTTCCCGTTATGTCATCGTCCAATATTTTTGTAAAAGGAGGTAAAAGCCACAATTAAACTTAAAACTCCATACATCGATCCAGTTTTATCCCCAAAAAAGAGGCAAATGAAAATCAAAAGATCAATTGTTAAATGGATACTTACTGCATTACTGACTACTGTTTTTGTGACTTTTGCCTATGGATTAGTTACCAACGTCTTAGCGCAAACTCCTTCTCCAACTCCTTCTGTAACACCTTCCTCTCAAACTCCTTCCCCGACTCCTGCTCCAACATCTTCCCCTCAAACTCCCTCCCCGACTCCTGCTCCAACATCTTCTGAACCTGGGACTCCTGCGAGTTTCTCTCTCTTTGCGTTCCTAATAGCATTAGGGAGTGTTTTGGGTTTCTATACAATTACTGTCTGGTGGGTAAGCTGGGATAACAACTATAGTTTTACAAAATTATGGATTAAGCCTGTAGCTTTGACAGCAGGACAATTTGGTAAAGCTAGTCTTTCTAATTTTCAAATTTTTGGTTTCACTTTGGTGGTGCTATTTCGGCTTGTATACACTCTGTCCAGTAGTGGGGTGCTGAGTGGGCTATCAAATGATATTCTTTTACTACTAGGTATCAGCGCTGTTGGCACAACTGGTTCCAAGGTTGTAGCATTGGGAAACAAACGACTGACATTCTCTAATTGGGCCTGGTTGAGAAAACATAAATGGCTGACCATTGGTGAAAAAGGTTACGAGCAAAAACCAAAATTAGAAGATGCAAAATGGAGCGACCTAATCAAAAGCGGTGGATCATTTGATGTTTACAGCTTTCAACTAGCAGGTTTTAGCTTGTTGGTAGCTGCTAGCTTATTTTTAGGTATTGGTTCAGATATGGCGACATTTACTTTACCGCAAAACTTTCTTTCTATTCTTGGACTGAGCAACGTTGTCTATCTAGGAGGGAAAGTTACAGAGCCAAATTCTTACGAAGAACTCAACCAAAAAATTGATGAATTACGGACAGAAGAAACAGACTTAATTTCTCAATACCCTAATATTCAACCTGAAAGTTATGGAAAGTATATTGCCAAAGCGCGTATCGTTGCAGAGATGCTCAGGTCATTTTACGGTCAGGAAGGAACTTTTAAAGGTGATGAAACTATTGGATTTAGTCAACTGATGCCAAATATTCCTCAAAAGGATGACCAATTTCAGCAAGGGATCACTGCACTCCCCTAACACATCCTACAAATAACCTGAGTTCGGGATAACGCTATCTTACAGGACTGTGGGAAAACCTTTGCCAACTCTGGATTCTGACCCCCTTGGTAAACAGGCGATTGCGTCCAGGAGCAGGTCAAACTTGTTGGTCATGGTGTCCTATTAATTGGTGATCGCTACCAATCAGGCGATCGCTATCAATCAGTTTGATCGCCGATTTTGTAGGCTGCATTCCCCAAGACAACTCCTAATTACTCCGCCAATAAATTCTTGGGAACGCACCAAGATTATGGAATTTGAGCAAGCGATCGCATCTGTAGGGTGCGTTCCCCGAAGCCTTTGGGTTTTGCCAACCAGATTTGGACAGAACTATAATAACAATTGTACTTAATCATGTACAACTCTGATGAGCGTCAACATTGTCAACTTTAGTGAAGCCCGAAAAAACTTTAAATCTGTAATAGATACAGTAGCCAATGATAAAAACTGTACTTTCATTGTCAGAGGAGATACAGAAGATGTTGTTATTATGTCTAAAAGTTATTATGACAGTCTGATGGAAACAGTTTATCTCTTAAAATCTCCGGCTAATGCTCAACATTTGCAAAAAGCGATCGCAGAATATAAAGCAGGTAAAACACAAGAACATGATTTAATCGATGCGTAAGTTGGCTTGGGGTAGCTGTAGGGTGCGTTCCCTAATCTGACTCCTACTGCTGCACCGATAGATTTTGGGGAACACACCATGCTAATTCATTCAAGCAAGTGATTGCCAGCTAACAACCCTCAGGCACAGCGACTGCCGAGATTTAATCGGTTATGACCCTAAGGTTATCTGCACAGTGAACAGCAATCAGTGAACTGAAAACTCACATCTGATAACTGATCACTGACTTCCCAACCCCTGCTATACAATGGTTTTTGACTTGTTTTTTGGAAGGGAACGCTAAACTATGTATTCGATCGATATTACTCTGAAACTCTCGCCCATTCCCATTTCCGTGCAGCGCAAGGAAGAAGCAGCAGCAGACGCTTTGTATCAAACAATTATTAACGCTATGCGATCGCCAAATCCAGAGTTATTAGAATTAACCTGCGAAAAACAAACCGATAAAAAGGTGGCGGTTTTGAGCGATCAGATCAGTGCGGTGATTGTGTCACAAAAATCTGGGGCTGCCTCCACTGGTAGAGTGCCGGGGTTTGTCGCTTTAGCCACAGAATAGTTTTTTAATCAGTTATCAGTGAGCAGTAACCAGTAATCAGTGACAAGAAAACGGCAACCGCCTACATAACACTTTCTACTGAAAACTGATAACTGATAACTGATCAACTCATAATTATGACTATAAAAGTAAAAGATCTCTGGTTTAGCTGGCCAAGTGGGAAATCCGTATTAAATGGCTGCTCTTTGCAAGTTCCCAGAGGGGAATTTTGGATGTTGTTGGGGACAAATGGCAGCGGTAAATCAACCCTGCTGCGGCTCTTAGCGGGATTATTAAAACCTAGTCGCGGGGAAATAGAGATACCTAACCCCCTCGGTTTTGTTTTTCAAAATCCCGACCATCAGTTAGTTATGCCAACAGTGGGGGCAGATGTGGCCTTTGGGTTGGTATCCGAGGGTTTATCCACGCCGGCAATTCGGGCGCGGGTGCGGGAATCCCTAGGGGCGGTGAATTTATTAGAAATGGAAAAACGACCGATCTATGCTCTCAGTGGCGGACAAAAGCAAAGAATCGCCATTGCGGGGGCTTTAGCTCGTCATTGCGAGTTTTTGCTCTTTGATGAACCCACCGCCCTTTTGGATGGGGATACCCAGTTAGAATTAGTCTCTCAAGTACAGAAATTGGTCAAAAACCGGGGGATTACAGCCCTTTGGGTGACCCATCGCCTTGATGAATTGGATTACAGCGATGGGGCATTTTTGTTGGAGGGGGGCAAGGTAGCGGATCAGGGAAATCCCCTAGAATTAAAAGCGAGATTATTGGCAAGTGCGGCAGTCGAATCTTAAATTTTTTGTTAATATCATTAGGATGCTGTTTTTTAGAACTGCCCTTAATGCCACACAAATTACTCTCAAAGCCATGGTTAATTCTTCTGATCGTTCCCTTCTGCTGGTTGACGGCTACAACGTCATCGGCTCTTGGCCGTCCCTGAAAAAAATTAGCGATCGCCAAGGTCTCGAACCAGCGCGAGACAAGTTAATTGAAACCCTAATCGGTTACACCCACCATCAGGGTTATCAAACCCAAATCGTCTTCGATTCCTACCTTCAAGATACCCCCGGCAGCCAAGAACGCTACACTAACCATTTATCGGTTTATTTTACCGCCCACGCTCAAACCGCCGACACCTATATCGAGAAAACCTGCGCCGATTTTTGGCACGATCGCGCCCCAGCTATCGGACGGATTATCGTCGCTACCTCTGATAATGCCCAAAAAATGACCGTTATGGGTTATGGGGCCCACTGGATTTCCGCTCAACGACTGGAAATCGAGGTGGATTTAACCGGTCGTCGTCTGAGAAAATCCCAGAGTTCTTCTCAAAGTCCCAAAGGGCGTTTTTTATTCCATTCTCTCGATGCTCAGGTGCAACAGAAACTAGAGAAAATGCGCCACGGAATTAGTTATCAAAAACCTTGACAAATTACCCCAAATATGTATCGACAAAATCCCCATTAGAGGCACAGGTAACTGTGTCTCTAAGCTTTTCAAGGTCAGTTGCGGTCTAGGGGATTTTGTCAAAAGCTGGCCCCTCTAAACCACTGGTGTCACAGTTGCAATTCTGCTAAACCTAAATAATAAATTCCCGTGGGTGTCACTTGGAAGCGACAGGGTAAAACCTTGACTCCTTTAGCCACTGCTTGACGCAATAGCTGTCCGTATTTAGCATCCTTACTATCCCCCGGAGCAAATCGGTCACAATCACCCCGATTAATAAAGTAGAGCATAATCGCCTCCGCTGCTGGCAATAAAGCCATTAATTCGTTTAAATGCTTCTGTCCCCGCGTGGTGACAGTATCGGGAAAAAGTGCCGTTTCTCCCTGATTCCAAGTGGTATTTTTAACCTCGATATAGGTGAGGGAATTATCACCATGGGTCAAAAGAAAATCAATTCTACTGCCATTATTTTGACCGTAGGCCACTTCCGATCGCACTTCGGTGTCATTTTTGACCAAATCGAGAAAAACCCCTTGCAACAGGGCATTTTTCACCACCTGATTAGGAAGATTGGTATTAACTCCCACCCAAGTCTCCCCCAGTTGAATCATCTCCCAGGTATAAGCTAATTTTCGCTTCGGGTTATCACTACAGGAAAGATAAACCGGTTGACCCTCTACGCATACATCTGTCATCGGTCCGGTATTAGCGCAATGGGCCGTAATTAATTCTCCGTTGTCCAGTTGTATGTCGGCAAAAAAGCGTTTGTAACGTTTAATTAAAATACCCTTGACAAGAGAAGGATAAGTGTGAACCAACAAGGAAGTCATCAAATTTTCGCCAGGCTATATTAAGGTAAAGAATAGCCTTTTTTTGGGAGCTTAACCTGAAGGCAGGAGACCTTTCAGTTATCAGTGAACAGTGATCAGTAAACAGTAATCATACTATTTCCCTTTATTCCTAGCAGGCATTTTATCCTCTTGGGTTTGGTGGGTAAAATGTATTATAAAATACAGTCCTGCGGGCGAGCAAATGGAACGAACCACAAAGGACACAAAGATTGATCGGTATTATATAGGTTAAACTTATCACATAAAGAATAAGAGAGCCGGCATTTTACTCCCCTCTCCCTTTGGTTGTGGGGGTAAGGGAAATTAACCATCTCTGCGATTACTTGTGAAAAATGGCATCAGTGACAAGAAAACGGCAATTTTCTACTTAAGACTGATAACTGATAACCGCTCAGGTACAATAAAAGCTTGAGGCTTAGTAGATATTGAAATTATGGGTAACACTTTCGGACGACTATTTCGGGTTTCCACTTTTGGAGAATCTCACGGGGGTGGGGTAGGAGTGGTTATCGATGGTTGTCCCCCGCGCTTAGAAATTTCCGAAGAGGAGATTCAAATCGATTTAGACCGTCGCAAACCGGGACAAAGCAGAATCGTGACCCCGCGTCGGGAAAATGACATTTGTGAGATAATTTCTGGCGTTTTTGAAGGCAAAACCCTCGGTACACCGATCGCTATTTTAGTGCGGAATCAGGATGCTCGCTCGCAGGATTACAACGAAATGGCCGAGAAATTCCGACCTTCCCACGCGGATGCCACCTACGAAGCAAAATACGGCATTCGCAACTGGAAAGGAGGAGGCAGATCCTCGGCCCGGGAAACCATCGGCCGGGTGGCCGCAGGAGCGATCGCTAAAAAAATCCTTAAATCTGTCTATAACGTCGAGATTATCGGTTATGTGAAGCGAATTAAAGATATTGAGGCAATCATCGACCCCAACACCGTCACCCTCGACGAGGTGGAAAGTAATATGGTGCGTTGTCCCAACGGGGAAATGGCCGCCAAAATGATCGCCCTGATCGACCAAATTCGCCTGAATAAGGACTCGATCGGCGGTGTGGTGGAATGTGTAGCCAGAAATGTGCCGAAAGGTCTAGGAGAACCCGTTTTTGATAAGCTAGAAGCCGATTTAGCTAAAGGTATGATGTCTTTACCCGCGAGTAAGGGATTTGAAATCGGATCGGGATTCGCGGGAACCTTCTTAACCGGCAGCGAACACAATGACGAGTATTTTATCGATGATAACGGGGAAATTCGCACCACTAGCAATCGTTCGGGAGGTATCCAAGGGGGAATTAGTAACGGTGAAAATATTATTATCCGCATCGCTTTTAAACCCACCGCGACTATCGGTAAAGAACAAAAAACCGTGACACGCACCGGGGAAGAAACCACCCTGGCAGCCAAAGGAAGACACGATCCTTGTGTTTTACCCCGGGCCGTCCCGATGGTGGAAGCGATGATGGCTTTGGTATTATGCGATCATCTGCTCCGTTTTCAGGGACAATGTACGATTAGCGATCGCTTTTTCTAAACCTTTACCCGCGATGAAATTTTTATTCCTTCATTCCAATTTTCCCGCCCAATTTCGCCATTTAATCACGGTTTTAGCTCAAGACCCCGGAAATCAAGTGATTTTCGGCACTACCAGGCAAGAGGGAGAGATAGCGGGGGTAAAAAAATTTATTTACAAGGAAAGTCGCGCTGTTTCTCCCCAAACCCATCATTATGTCCGTCCCCTTGAAAGTGCGGTTTTACAAGGTCAAGCGGTTTATGCTGTTTGCCAACAACTGAAAAATCAAGGATTTTATCCCGATATTGTCTATGCACATTCTGGCTGGGGGCCGGGTCTATTTATCAAGGATATTTTCCAAAAAACTAAGTTTTTAGCCTATTTTGAATGGTTTTATCATGCCCATGGTTCCGATGCTGATTTTGATCCGGCGGATCCCCTTAATGCTGATGCCGAGGCCCGGATTAGAATTAAAAATGCGCCAATCCTGATCGATCTGGTCAGTTGCGATCGAGGTTTATCGCCGACTATCTGGCAAAAACAACAATTTCCCCGCGAATTTCACTCGAAACTGACGGTTTTACACGATGGCATCGATACGGACTATTTTTGTCCCCGTCCCGATGTGCAGTTAGTGATTCCAGAGATAGGTTTAGATTTATCGGGTGTTAAGGAGGTTGTCACCTATGCAACCCGGGGAATGGAACCCTATCGCGGTTTTCCCCAATTTATGACGGCTGTTTCCCTAATTTTAGCCCGTCGGCCTAACTGTCATATCGTAATTGTCGGGGAGGATCGGGTCGCTTATGGGAAAACTCTACCGGACGGCAAAACCTATAAACAATTGATGTTAGAAAGCCTTTCTTTGGATTTATCCCGGGTGCATTTCACCGGTTCTCTGCCCTACGGTCAATATAAACAGGTTTTACAGGCATCGGCCGCCCATATCTATCTTACCCGTCCTTTTGTGCTTTCTTGGTCAATGTTAGAGGCTATGGCTATGGGTTGTGTGGTGATTGGTTCCGATACTCCCCCCGTGCGAGAATTAATTACTGATGGGGAAAATGGTTTATTAGTGGATTTCTTTTCTCCCCAACAAATAGCCGATCGCGTGGATGAAGTGTTAAATTATCCCCAGGGTTGGCAAAATCTGCGTTTAAATGCCAGGGAAACTATCAAGCAACGCTACGACCTCAAACAATGTTTACAGGATCATCTAGACTGGTTATTGAGTTGATTTTTCAGTGATCAGTAATCAGTGAACAGTAATCAGTGAATAGTAAACAGTAATCAGTGAAAAGAAAGCTGCGAACTTGCCAGGTAATTAGTCACCGGAATAAGGACAGCCTTATTGAGAATGACTAAACATAGAAGTATTACCGGGTAAGGGTTTCTCAATCAACATATATGAAATACTTATACTAAATCCAGTTATTAAAGACTGATTATCTATTCCTCCTTTTGCCTCTTGCCTATCCTGATATGTAGCCTATACTCAACGGATTTAGTATAATATCGCTATTAAATCCTTTCTCTTACAATTCTAATTTCTTCCCAAGCAGGAATATTACCTGCTCGTCTTTCTTCTAATAATACGGAGGCGATGAAACGGTTAAAAACTTGTTACCTTTTGATGGAATATTGAGAATTTAATTCTCGGCATTCTGCCACTGTTAAGTTAACCCGTAATTTTTATCCCTGCTCTAAATTCCCGCAGGGATTGAGCATGATTTTCTATACCAATACAACGCATCAATAAATCCACATCCAAACTCGGTAAAAGTTGCGATTTACTAACAGCCTCATATCTCTCATTTCCTAAACTATAAAACAATAACTCATCATTCATCCAAACCCAAACTTCAGGAATTTGTAACCGTTTGTATGCTTCTAGTTTATTAATTCCTCCACTACTAACAACCACCTCAATTACTAAATCAGGATGTTTTCTATTGGCTCCCAACTCATAGGATTTATCACCTTCTCTTTTAACCTTTTCAAATTCATTTTCTAAGGTGACAGAACCAGTAGGAGTAAAATCTAATCCCAAAAATTCTAAATAAATTTCTAGTAAAGCACCAATACGTTCTTTGATAGTTTCGTATTTTTTTCCTAGCATTTTTCTAATCTCCAAAACTCCATCCGAAAAAGATAACCTTAACCCTGGGCGATCAATTAGCTGTTCAACAGCTTTAAATTCTCTCCAGGTTAAGTCACTAATTAAAATTGGTTCTGCTTCTCGTTCGATTAGTGTAGTTATCATAATTTAAACCCAAATTTAGAGCGTGAATTTTGTTCACTATGATATGATACAAAAACAGAGTATTATAAAAAACATCATGCAAGCATACAAACTCAAAGGAAAAATTGATCAATCTGGTAACTTGCTGATTACCGAACCCCTGAATTTACCCCCCGGAAACGTGGAAATTGTAGTTTGGGCAGCCACAGACACCCTTGATCATTCCACAACCCCAACCACTGAACCAGCACCAGAAACACCAAAAAGAAAATCTAGGATCAAAGCATTTCAGGGTTTATTTGAAAATGCCCCTGCCATTCCGGCAGACTTTGATCCAGATCAAGCTAAATATGAATATTTAAAGGAGAAATATAACCTGTGAAAATCCTGATAGATACTAATATCATTATTGATAATGCCTTAGAGAGAGAACCTTTTTGGAATGCAAGTGAACAAGTTTTATCACTAATTGAAAAAGGCACAATTGCAGGTTATATTTCCGCCTCAACTTTTAGTGATTTGTATTATATTATCCGTAAGGCAAGAGGTCGAGATTGGACGCTTACTTATTTAAAGCAGTTAATTAATTTTTGTCAAATTGCTACAGTAAATCAGGCTGCAATTATAATGGCTTTCACAACCAATTTTCAGGATTTTGAAGATTCTATTCAATACTCTACTGCGGTAGTTAATCAATTAGATGCAATTATTACCCGTAATCCTCAAGATTTCCCCATTGTCACACCACGAATCATCACTCCTGAACAATTAATTGCCGAATTAACCAACTCTCATTAGCTGGTGGTTTTAGTAATGTATCAAGAGCATAAAAAATGTCTAAACTTAAAGAGTTCACCTATTACCAAAATTCTATGACTCGCTGGTTTAATATTGCCGGTCCCTGTTCCAACGATATCCACTATATGCTCTCTCCCACAGTACGATTACCAGATTTAGAGGAGCTAATTCAACAACGTAGTTATTTTGTTCTTCACGCACCACGACAAACGGGGAAAACCACAGCAATGTTAGCTCTAGCACAACAACTTACCGATACTGGAAATTATGCCGCAGTCATGGTATCCTTAGAAGTAGGAAGTGCATTTAATCGTGATCCTACTGCCGCAGAATTAGCAATTTTAGGAACTTGGTATAATACAATTGAGGATAGTTTACCGACCGAATTACAACCAGCTGCTAAACAATGGCAACAGGAAGAACCAGGAAGCAGAATTAAGGCTTTTTTAAGAGGTTGGGCAAAAGCTATCAATCGTCCCATAGTATTATTTATAGATGAAATTGACTCTTTACAAGACCAAACATTAATATCAGTTTTACGACAGTTAAGAGATGGTTTTCCTAAACGTCCAGAAAATTTTCCCTCATCAGTAGTATTAATTGGTTTACGAGATGTGAGAGATTATAAAGTAGCATCGGGAGGTAGTGATAGATTAAATACATCTAGTCCTTTTAATATAAAAGTTGCTTCTCTGACCATGCGAAATTTTAATCTTGCAGAAGTGGGAGAATTATATCAACAACATACAGCAGCAACCAGACAAATTTTCACATCAGAAGCAATAGAAACAGCTTATGATTTAACACAAGGACAACCTTGGCTAGTCAATGCTTTAGCTAAAGAAATTGTAGAAAAAATGGTAAAAGATAGAAATATTACTATTACCAAAAAACACATTTTAACAGCCAAAGAAATATTAATTAATCGTCAGGATACTCATTTAGATAGTTTAGCGGAAAAACTCAGAGAAAAACGAGTGAAAAACATTATTGAACCGATTTTAGCAGGGCAAACCTTACCAGATACCCTAGCAGATGATCGCCAATATTTAATAGATTTAGGATTATTACGACGTGATCCGATGGGGGGATTAGTTATTTCTAACCCCATTTATCGTGAAGTTATTCCCCGCGTTTTAGTACAAGGAACTCAGGACAGTTTACCTTTAATTAGTCCTAGTTGGTTGACTACAACAGGTGAATTAAATATTGATGCTTTATTAACAGCATTTCTCAAGTTTTGGCGACAACAGGTCGAACCTTTATTAAGTAGTGCTGCTTACCATGAAATCGCCCCACATATAGTATTAATGGCTTTTTTACATCGTGTGGTTAATGGTGGGGGAGTTTTAGAAAGGGAATATGCAATTGCTAGTGATAGAATGGATTTATGTTTGCGTTATAAAGATGTAATTTTAGGAATTGAATTGAAAGTATGGCGGGATAAAAAACGCGATCCCCAAGCTGATGGAATTGAACAATTAGAATCTTATTTAGCACGTTTGGGTTTAGATTTTGGTTGGTTATTTATCTTTGATAGGCGGAAAAATGCCTTACCAATGGAAGAAAGGTTATCAACTGAGGTTCTGGTGACGGAAAATCAATATAGAATTACTGTGATTCGGGCTTGATTGAGTGTTTTAAATGAAGTATTTTTGGAAACAATGCTTTTTTCAAACATATTTAAGGGTGAATTTATAAGGTACGTTGCATTCCATTAACGCACCCTACAGAATTGGCTGCTTAATTTTTATTTCAGCTATTCATAAACTTTACTTCTATGGGCGATAAAAATTATCGTTACCAGTTTTAAATCATCATTAATTTCATAAATAACTCTATAGTCACCTACTCGATAACGATAATAACCTGATAACTCACCTTTGAGAGATTTTATATTAGGATGATTACGAGGATTAATTTTTAAACGTTCAAAACATCGTAAATATTCAGGTCTAGGGGTTGACAAAGAGAGAAAAATCAGCAGTAGGGATAAGAGAGACAACCGTATTCAAGGGGTGATGGACACAGGCCAAAGCCTGGCGGAAGAAA
>VYMC01000202.1_pt1 | contig 13864 bp, 12 predicted proteins | sample 5115301 | NCBI WGS metagenome assembly VYMC01 (sample SAMN12291802, study PRJNA351875) | freshwater metagenome | isolation source: freshwater lake | place: USA: Michigan, Wintergreen Lake | collected 2013-08-08 | reverse complement strand
TACTGTTTCTCAAATGCCTTTTTTCGCTCCTTATGTTTATTTTTATGCTCACTTTGATTTTTTCTCTCCGTAATTTCTCTCTGTGACAGCTTAGGGTGCGGAATGTGGGTTGTATTATTATTCCCCCTTAAAGAGGGCGAATGCAATCGCTCCAGAGAATAATATGATTGTACCAATGGTAGAAGCACTGAGAGGCAGCCCACAATAGTCTTACTGGGAGACGAAAATAAATTTAATTTTTTTAAGTCTATCTAGCCTGAAAATGAGGGGGTCGCAGGCAGGCACGGATTCCCATTATATAAATAAGTATATGTCAAGTGCTGGGATTTTGTCAAGAGGAAATATCCTCTGCAATTAGTCCGCAGAATAATATGATTGTGGCAATGGTAGAAGCGCATCGTGGTCAGTGAGTTGCTCGAACTGCCTGCGCTCAAAATTTAATTTTCTTAAGTCTATCTAATTGGGTTCGATCCCCCCTTGATCCCCCCTTAATCCCCCCTTGATAAGGGGGGTGCGGGTCCCCCCTTAATCCCCCCTTAATCCCCCCTTGATAAGGGGGGTTACTTGACGGTTTTTAACACCTAACTACTTAGCAATCCCCAACTAATCAAGGATTACTAAGGATACTGACCCGGACTTTTTCGCCATTCTGCAAAGGTTTACTACTATTAACGACGAAACGCTCCCCCGGTTCGAGTCCAGTGAGAATTTCTACTTGACCGTCGAGTGCTTGACCGAGACGAACGGGACGTTTCTGCACTTGTGAGTTAGACTCGGAAAGGACGAAAATGGCTGGGGATTCCCCTTGACCGACAATTGCTGTTTCGGGGACAATCACCTGAGGGGCAGAATTATTATTAAACCGCACCCGGGCCAATAATCCCCCTTTAATTAAACCATCCCCATTGGGTAGAGTAATCTCCACGGGAATCCGCCGGGCCGTGCCTTGGCTAAGGGGAAAAATTCTGGTGATGCGACCGGAAAAATTTCTCTCACCGAAAGCATCAAGGCTGACATTAACCGTTTGTCCTAAATTAATCGTTTTTAAATCCAATTCCGATAATAATACTACTACCTTGACCTGTTTAAAATCACCAACTTTGAGGACTTCATCGCCGACACTGACTAAATCCCCCGGCTCTTTCAGTTTTTCGATAACTATCCCCGTTGCCGGCGATTTAAGAATAGCGTAGGCCTGACGTTGTTGTTCCTGAGCGATGACCGATTTTTGGGCGGCAATTCTGCCGATAATTGCCGCCACTACCTGCTCCTCGACTTTAATTCTCGATCTTGCGCTATTAACAGCTTTTAAAGCCACTGCTGCCGTAGTTTGGGCTGTTTCGGCCTGTTGCAGGGGAATCGCGCCTTCTAGGGCTAATTTTTGCAGGCGCTCGGCATCATTTTTGGCCTGTTGATATTGTAGTTGTAGGCGCTGCACTTCAATTTCAGCGTTACTGACTTCAATTCTCGCCCGAGCTAATTCCGCTTCTAGAGACGATAGGGCAGCCTTTTCTTCTCGGACAACGGTGGCGAGGAGACGGTCATCAATATGGGCGAGGATTTGTCCTAATTGCACCTCATCTCCCACATCGGCGAAGAGATTGAGTAACTGCCCGGTGGCTTGCGATCGCAGAGAAACCACTTTCAACGGTCGGGTAGTTCCCGTGTAATCGAGATTGCCTACGCTGGTTGCTGGTTTAGCCGTGGTGACGTTGACGGTGGTAGTACGGGTTGCTGGTGACGGTGGTTGGGTTTCGGTCCGGGGAGAACAACTGGCACTGAAGGTTAAGATAACCAGAGCGGAAAGGATAATCGGAGTCGATCCCATGGCGATAGTCCTAGTAGAAAGCCGCTTTTGAGTCGATGGTCGCTTATTCTTCGTCCCAAGCTTCTACCGCTACCACTTCACTGAGAGGGTCTTGCATGGAGAAACCGAAATCGAGTAACTCTTGCTTCCAGTATGTCCACTCATCTCCGTATAAAAGGGCCAGTTTCCAGATACTATCGCTAGGTTTGACTACTTTTGCATCTATCCACTTGCTAACCTTGCGTTGAAACTTCACCATCGGGTGAGCTACAGCTTGTTTGATCATAAATTCAATTGCTATGAATACTTCAGATTTTGCGCTTCCCGACTAAACTAACTCAAGACTAAGACTTTTGCCATTACAAAGGATCGAGAAGCGCATTTATTAACTTATTTGTACACCATATCTCTGGTTTTAGGCAAGTCTTTTTGAGCAAAAGTACGGTAATTACTACTATAGATTAGTATAACCGGAGGCCACAATCATGGAACCGATGCCTCGATCGGTGAAAATTTCCAGTAAAAGGGCGTGGGGAAGACGACCATCGATAATGTGAGCGGCCTGAACTCCCTGAGCCAGCGATCGCACGCAGCAGCCAACTTTGGGAATCATCCCGCCGGCAACGATGCCTTTTTGAATCAACTCCCGGGCCTGTTGGATATCTAATTTAGCCAATAAAGTGGAAGGATCCTTATAATTCTCTAAAATTCCGGCTGTATCGGTCATTAAAATCAGTTTAGCTGCCCCTAAAGCCGCCGCTATTTCTCCGGCTACCGTATCGGCATTGATATTATGAGCTTGGCCAGTTTCATCGGCGGCCACACTGGAAATCACGGGAATATAGCCACTATTGACCAAGGATTCGACGACGCTAGTATCGACACTGCTCACTTCTCCCACAAAACCAATACCCTCTTTACCCACGGGACGAGCAGTGATCAGATTGCCATCCTTACCGCATAATCCTACCGCCTTACCGCCGGCTTGATTGATCAGGGCAACAATTTCTTTATTGACGCGTCCGACTAGCACCATTTCTACCACATCCATGGTGGCGGCATCGGTGACGCGTAAACCGTCTTTAAATTGGGGTTCAATACCCAATTTATCCAGCCAACTATTGATTTCTGGACCGCCGCCGTGGACAATCACGGGACGAACCCCTACACAGGAGAGAAAAACGATATCTCGCATCACCGTGTCTTTGATATCGCTGTTATTCATGGCTGCACCACCGTATTTAACCACTACAGTACGACCGCGAAATTCTTGTATATAGGGTAGGGCCTCGCTGAGGATTTTCACCCGTTGGGCATCGTTTTCCTGGATATTATTATTCATGCGTTTTTTTACCCGTCTGATTCAGTGACCAGTTTAGCGGTTTCGGGTTTGACAAAAACTGTTCACATTGAACGGATTTCTAGAAAGTCTTAGAATTGCCGAATTTTTCGACACAACGGACAAAAATCTCCACTGCCATGGTTAACACCGATTCATCAAAATCAAAACGGGGATGATGGTGGGGATAGGCTAATCCTAATTCGGGATTGGCGGATCCCAAGAAGAAATAACAGCCCGGTACTTCCTGTAAAAAGAAGGACATATCTTCCCCTCCCAGGGTTTGACATTCGGGAACGATTCCGGCTGGGGTTTCCACCACCTGTGCGGCGATGGAGCGCACTAATTCCGCCATCCGATCATGATTGATTACCGGGGGATACAATTGCCAGTAATCGAATTGATAACTAGCCCCCTGACTTTGACAGATGCCCGCGATAATTTCTTCCATCCGTTGTCGGAAATAGCCCCCTAACTGGGGATTGAAATAGCGCACTGTCCCACTGAGATTAGCACTATCGGCGATCACGTTTCTAGCGCTTCCCGCCGCTAATTTACCCACAGTCACCACGGCGGCATCGAGGGGGTTAAGGTTGCGGGCGACGATAGTTTGCAAGGCGTTGACAATTTGGGCTGCCACCAGTAGTGAATCGACGGTTTGATGGGGAATTGCCCCGTGGCCGCCCCGGCCTTGAATCTGGAGATCGAAACATTCCACCGCCGCCATTAAGGCCCCATTTTTTACGCCCACTGTCCCTAAGGGCAGATTATTCCAGAGGTGTAGCCCGATAATTCCCTCCACGTCGGGATTTTTCAGCACTCCCGCTTCGATCATCGGTTTCGCACCCCCCGGCCCCTCTTCGGCGGGTTGGAAAATAATTTTTACGATCCCCTTGACATCGTGACGGTTTTGTGCTAGGTAAACTGCTGTACCGAGGGCGATGGCTGTGTGACCATCGTGACCACAGGCGTGCATTTGGCCCGGATGTTGGGAACGATAGGGGACTTGGTTTTCTTCGGCGATCGGTAGTGCATCCATATCGGCCCGCAGGGCCAAAACTGGGCCCGGTTGACTGCCTGGGATAGTGGCGACAATTCCGGTGCCAGCGATGCCGGTTTGATGGTCAATTCCATATTTAGTCAGGGTTTGACTGATTAAGGAGGCGGTGAGATGTTCTTGAAAGCCTAGTTCTGGTTTTTGGTGTATTTGTCGGCGCCAGTAAACCAATTGCGGCTGCAGGCAACGAATAGCCAGGCGAATTTGAGGGCAATTTAAGCTATTGGGAACAGGAAAGGCGGAAATCATCGGGTTCGGACGGCTAGATTTTTTGATCACCGGTTTCTAGTTTAACCTCAGGAGGCGGTGGGCAGGAGATAGGGTGATGGGGGTTGGGGTGTTAGGGTGTTAGGGTTTTAGTTGGAATTCCCCCAGTTCCCCACACCCTTCTTTACAAAACTTCATCCTATTTCAGGGCTGGAAAGGGCAATCCTTGGACAAAAAGGGAAGGGAAAACAGAGAAATATAAAAAAAAACTTAAAATTTTTATCTTGCTGCCCCTTATACCCTTAAAGCCTTGCTGTCTCTGATTTCCCGACGGTGAGAGGCTTTGAGCCATGTCAGGAATTGATGACTAACTCGATCGAGTCATTGTTAAGTGACTGTTACAAAAAGACAGCAAAAAACTTAATAAGATGTAACAAACAAAGTTTCGACAGCAGTGTATAAATTTAATTTGAGGGGCCAAGATAACAGACAAAAGTTAAGCTGGATACTTGTTTAACCTCCTTAGGTGATTTATGAGAGAGCCATGAAGTTTTTTCAGGTTTCTTAAAGTAAATTGCAAAAATCGCGGTCAAGGCTCGTCCAGGCTCACCGTGAAATCCCTTAAGAGGGAAAACCTTTTAATTGCAAGCAAATCCCATTTAAATTTAGGAGATTGTCACAATGTTTGACGCATTCACCCGGGTAGTATCCCAAGCTGATGCTCGCGGCGAATATTTAAGCTCTTCCCAACTAGACGCTCTCAGCGCCATGGTTGCCGACAGCAACAAACGGATGGACTCTGTTAACCGGATCACCAGTAACGCTTCCACCATCGTAGCCAACGCCGCTCGTAGCCTGTTTGCTGAACAGCCGCAACTGATCACCCCCGGTGGTAATGCCTACACCAGTCGTCGTATGGCCGCTTGCTTACGCGACATGGAAATCATCTTGCGCTATGTCACCTACGCTACCTTCGCTGGCGACGGCAGTGTTCTCGACGATCGTTGCTTAAATGGTCTGCGCGAAACCTATGTAGCTTTAGGAGTACCAGGAGCTTCCGTAGCTGCTGGCGTAAGCAAAATGAAAGAAGCTGCTTTGTCCATCGCTAACGATCGCAACGGTGTCACCCCCGGCGATTGCAGTGCTTTAATGTCTGAAATTGCCAGCTACTTCGACCGCGCTGCCGCTGCTGTCGCCTAGTCACTGGGGCTAGTCTCAATTAAACCGTAGGAAACTTATTGCAAGATTATTGGGAGATACCAAACAATGAAAACCCCCCTTACCGAAGCCGTAGCAGCCGCTGATTCTCAAGGCCGTTTCTTAAGCAGCACCGAACTCCAAACTGCTTTCGGTCGTTTTCGTCAAGCTTCTGCCAGCCTCACCGCCGCTAAAGCTTTAACCGAAAAAGCTAATTCTTTAATCTCTGGTGCTGCTCAAGCAGTGTACAACAAGTACCCCTACACCACCCAAATGCAAGGGGCTAACTTTGCGGCGGACCAACGCGGTAAAGACAAATGCGCTCGTGACATCGGTTACTACCTCCGCATGGTGACCTACTGCTTAGTTGCTGGTGGAACCGGTCCGATGGACGAGTACCTCATCGCTGGTATCGACGAAATCAACCGCACCTTCGACCTGTCTCCTAGCTGGTACATCGAAGCTCTCAAATATATCAAAGCCAACCATGGTTTAAGTGGCGACCCTGCGGTAGAAGCCAACTCCTATATCGACTACGCTATCAACGCTCTCAGCTAGTCCAATCGAAAAAACTGCTGGTCTGGAAAGACAGGAGGTTGTTAGCAAAAGGGTTAGCAATCAGCTGTTCTTCCAGACCTTGTTATATCCATATACAGTTAGTTTTAGGAGAATCGACAATGACTAGCTTAATGGCAGCCCAAAGACTGGGATTTGAACCCTACGCCAATGGGACGCCCTTGGAATTACGCTCCACCGACGGTGATGAACAGGTAGAAGTGGTGATCCGGAGTGCTTATCGGCAAATCTTGGGCAACGAGCATCTGATGTCCAGCGAGCGCCTAATCAGTCTAGAATCCCTCTTACGCAATCGTTCGATTAGCGTCAGGGATTTTGTTCGGGCGATCGCTCAATCAGAACTATATCGGAAGAAATTTTTCCATAGCAATCCCCAAAATCGCCTGATCGAGTTGAATTATAAACACCTGCTCGGTCGCGCTCCCTACGATCAAGCCGAGATCGCATTCCACACCGATCTCTACAATCAACAGGGTTACGAAGCCGAAATTAATTCCTATTTCGATTCCCCCGAATACAATCAACACTTCGGCGAGAACATTGTCCCCTACTATCGCGGTTTCGCCAGCCAAACCGGTCAGAAAACCGTCGGTTTTAGTCGGCTATTCCAAGTCTATCGCGGTTATGCCACCAGCGATCGGGCACCGTTAAAAGAAGGAAAACTGACCAGAGAACTAGCCTATAACAGTGCCTCCCCCGTTTATATTAACGGAACTGGTCAATCCTTAACCGGATTAGCGGGGGGCGAGCGGGGCAAATTCTATCGCTTGCGCGTGGTTAGTGGGGCAAAAGTGGGACGACAAACCCGTGTGCGTCGTAGCGTGAGCGAGTATCTCGTCGCCTACGAGCAACTATCGAATAAATTGCAAGAAATCAACCGTCAAGGCGGCCAGGTAATCGAACTGATCCTCGCCTAGTTTTGAGGGATCAGAAAATGATCATTTTTTTGTAGGAGAACTTTAGTGGCAATTACTACCTCAGCTTCCCGTTTAGGGACAACCGCTTTTAGCGAGGTTGCTCCCGTGGAATTACGTCCTGATTGGTCTCGTGATGACGCACAGGCGGTTATTCGCGCCGTCTATCGTCAGGTGCTAGGCAATGACTATATCATGCGTTCCGAGCGCCTTACCAGTGCCGAATCCTTACTCTGCAATGGTTCGATCACCGTGCGGGAATTCGTCCGCGCCGTGGCCAAATCGGAACTGTATAAGAACAAATTCTTCTACGGTAACTTCCAAACCCGCGTCATCGAACTTAATATCAAACATCTTTTAGGTCGCGCTCCCTACGATGAGTCGGAAGTGGTCTATCACCTCGATCTCTATGAAAACAAGGGATTCGAGGCCGATATCGACTCCTACATCGATTCCGCCGAATATACCGAAAACTTCGGCGATAGCATCGTTCCCTACTATCGCGGTTTTGCCAGCCAACCCGGTCAAAAAACCGTGGGATTTACCCGGATGTTCCAACTCTATCGCGGTTATGCCAACAGCGATCGCTCTCAGATTGCCGGCAAAACCTCCCGTTTAGCGGTGGAATTAGCTCAAAACGGTGCTTCGGCAGTAGTCGGTCCCTCCGGTGGCAGCGAAGGTTGGGCCTATCGTCCCTCTGCTCAACGCAACACCCCCAGTAAAGCTCTTGGTGGTAGTGTGGCCTATGGTGATGTGGGTAAGCTCTATCGCGTGGAAATTGCCGCTATTAGCAAACCGGGTTATCCCCGTGTCCGTCGCAGTAGCAAAGCGATTATCGTCCCCTTTGAACAGTTAAATAACACCCTGCAACAGATCAACCGTCTCGGTGGCAAAGTTGCCAGCATCACCCCCGCTAGTTTGAACTAATTTTCTAGCTTAAGATAACTAAAAGTCTCCCGGGCAGCCGTCAGGTTCACCGGGAGACTTCTTTCTAGGGAACTGGCAGCAATTGACCCTCAGCAGATCGAGCAAACCTGTAGAATGAAAATAATTCCCTCGTTTTAATGCCTGTGACTGTCACTTCGATCGCTTTTGACTCTATCGATACTGCCTTAGCGGAAATCAAAGCCGGACGTGCCATTGTCGTAGTTGATGATGAGAATCGCGAAAATGAAGGAGATCTAATCTGTGCGGCCCAATTTGCCACCCCCGATCTGATTAACTTCATGGCAGTGCAAGCTCGCGGTTTAATCTGTCTGGCAATGACGGGAGAGCGTCTTGATGCTCTCGAATTACCCTTGATGGTGACAAAAAACACCGATAGCAATCAAACCGCTTTTACCGTTAGCATCGATGCTGCTCCCCATTTAGGGGTTAAAACTGGTATTTCGGCAGAAGATCGGGCTAAAACCGTGCAAGTTGCCATTAATCCAGTCACTCGTCCCGACGATCTCACCCGTCCCGGTCATGTCTTCCCGATTCGTGCTAAAGCCGGTGGAGTCTTAAAACGCGCCGGTCATACGGAGGCAGCCGTGGATCTAGCTCGATTAGCCGGGTTGTATCCAGCGGGAGTTATCTGTGAGATCCAAAATCCCGATGGTTCCATGGCCCGTTTACCGCAACTATTTGAATACTCTCGTCAACACAATCTAAGCTTAATTAGCATTGCCGATCTGATCAGTTATCGCCTAAAACATGATCGCTTTGTCCATCGGGAAACGGTGTGTGATTTTCCTAGTCAATTCGGCACTTTTCAGCTTTATGCCTACCGAAATTTATTAGATCAAACCGAACATATTGCGATTGTGAAAGGTGATCCCGCTCTCTTTGGCGATCAAGCTGTAATGGTACGAATGCACTCAGAATGTCTGACTGGAGATGCCTTGGGATCCTTGCGTTGCGATTGTCGGCAACAGTTACAAAGCGCCCTAAAAATGATTGAAAACAACAGTTTAGGGGTGGTGGTTTACCTGCGACAGGAAGGCCGGGGAATTGGTTTAATTAATAAGCTAAAAGCCTATTCTTTACAGGATATGGGATTAGATACGGTGGAAGCCAACGAAAGGTTAGGATTTCCCGCCGATTTGCGCGATTACGGCATGGGAGCGCAAATGCTCAACGATTTGGGAGTGAGAAATATTCGTTTAATTACCAATAATCCGCGTAAAATTGCTGGATTAAAAGGCTATGGTTTGGAAATAGTCGAGCGAGTACCTTTGCTGATCGAGGCTAATGATTATAATTCCAATTATCTGGCCACAAAAGCGGAAAAGTTAGGACATCTATTCTTACAAACCTATCTAGTCACCATCGCTCTCAGTTGGGGGGAAAATCCGCCGTCAATTTCGCAAAGATATCATCAATTAGAGAAGTTACGGCAGTTAAGTCGCGCTAATCAATTATCTCTCCAAGAAGAAACCCGACCGGTAGCCAATGCCCTTTTTGATCGCGCCCCTTTGATCGTACATTTAGGTTTAGATATTCGTCAGGGTGTCAGCAGTAATTGGTATAAAAATCCTTCCCATCCTTACCTTTTGGTTATTGACAAGATATTAAATGACGTTAAAGATTGGTCGGAAATTGAACGCTTAGAATTTTTAATTTCCGACGGAGATGATTCGATGACAGGATTACAAATGAAACTCGATCATCAAAAAATGTCCGATGGAGATTTCTCACAATTACCACAATTAGCTACCCAAATTATCTACAGTTTTACTCGTGAGTCAGCAAAAAATTAGTTTTTTATGACCAGAAAAGATCGTAACAGTTATAATTAAACAAAGCTAGTACAACGGGGAAAAACTATGACAACTCTCGACATTTTACCGGAAGTTACCTGTCCCCCCACCGATTTATGGAGTGATGAACCACTCTTGGAAAGTGATTTACACCTGCAACAGATCATAATTCTTCTCAGTTGTCTAGAATTATTATGGCAAGAGAAAAACGATTACTACGCTTCCGGTAATCTGACTATCTACTATAACGAAGAACAACTAAAAAAACGTGATTTCTGTGGTCCTGATTTTTTTGTGGTTTTAGATACAGAAAAACGTCCCCGCAAAAGTTGGGTGGTTTGGGGAGAACAGGGAAAATATCCCAATGTGATCGTGGAGATTCTTTCCGATTCTACGGCCAATATTGACCGCACTAAAAAGAAAATTCTCTATCAAAATACCTTTCGCACTCCTAATTATTTTTGGTTTGATCCTAATACCTTAGAATGGCAAGGATTTAGACTAATTGCGGGACAATATCAGGCTATTCCTGCTAATGAAAACGGCTATTTATGGAGTGAACAATTAGAACTATATTTAGGCATTTTTGACCGTAAACTGCGTTATTTTACCGCCGATGGTCAATTAGTTCCCACTCCCCAAGAAGCTGAATTAAAGCAAAGACAAGCAAAGGAACAGATTCTTTTAGAAAGGGAACAGGAACGACAAGCGAAGGAACAGGCTATCCTCGAAAAAGAACAAGCTATCTTGGAGAAGGAAAGATTAGCCCAAAAATTACGAGAATTGGGCATTGATCCCGAAACTATCTAATTGATCAATATCTCAAGTTTAGGTAATTCCTATCCTAGAAATGGTGGTAATTTAACCTTATTTTTCCTGTCTTTCTAAGGCTAATTGTACCAACTTATCGACCAATTTATCAAACTCTAAACCGGTGGCTTTCCAGAGTTGGGGATACATACTAAAATTAGTAAACCCCGGCAGAGTATTAATTTCATTGAGAAACACTTCCCCAGTATTTTCTACATAGAAAAAATCCACCCGCGACAATCCCGCAGCATCCACAGCTTTAAATGCTTCTACAGCCATTTCTCGCACTTGATTAGCAATTTTATCAGGAATATTAGCGGGAATCACCATACTCGATCGCCCTTCAGTATATTTAGTTTCGTAGTCATAAAAATCACTATCAAAAGTAATTTCTCCCACCAAGGAAGCTTGGGGATTATCATTACCTAAAACCGCACATTCGATCTCCCTTGCGGTTACTCCTGCTTCAATAATAATCCGTCGATCATAACTAGCAGCACTATCTAAAGCAGCCTCTAATTCTTGCCGGTTGCGTGCTTTACTAATACCCACCGAAGAACCTAAATTAGCTGGTTTAATAAAACAAGGATAACCTATTTCCTCGGCGATTTGATCGCACAATTGCGGAAAAATACAGGGATTTGACCACACTTGCGAGCGGGTTACAGCCTTATACTTAACTTGGGGTAATCCAGCGGCTGCAAAAGCAGTTTTCATGACAATTTTATCCATGCCTAGGCATGAACCCAGGACCCCACTACCCACAAAAGCAACCCGCATGAGAGTGAGTAATCCTTGTAAAGTGCCATCTTCTCCATTCGGTCCGTGGAGAATTGGAAACCAAACCTCAATTTCCCTCACTTCCGGGGGAAATTGCCAGATATTGACTTTTATATCACTCTCAATAGCTAGGGGTTGCCCAGAGGTTAAAATTTGTCTAGCAGTTGCTGCCGAATGCCAACAGCCATTTTTATCGATATAGAAGGGGATAACGGCGTATTTGTCAAGATTTTCGGGGTAATTAAAAGCTTGCAGGATCGATCGAGCCGAATTGATAGATACCTCGTGTTCTCCCGATCGACCACCAAACAACAATCCTACCTTGATCTTATCCATATTATCCTCTCTAGACCCAGCTAGATCCTAAATTAGAGTTCAACTATCATATATACTATGGGCGGAGTTGACAATAGTTGCCAATGATTTAGATGCAGCTGTTCCTCGTCAGATCGGGGTTTTGGCAAAACCTCAAGATAAATTAATTATCGCTCATGATGAGATGTGGTCGTTCTTTCCCTAAAAAAATGGAGAATCACCTTGTAGCTATTCACCCCCCGAAATTGAATGATTATTTAGCTAATTTTTCCAGTTTTTTCTTATATAGTGCGCCTAATTGATTTGTGAACGGGTAGGCTCTAGAAGTCAAGTGTAGCACGACGGCAAACGGAGGGTTTTTACATTTCATTTAGGTGCGCTATACCAATTCTCCAAAGTCTGACTACAGAAGTTTAATCCCCCTAAATCCCCCTTTTTAAGGGGGATTTAGGGGGACTTAAATTCGATATATAGTTTTCATTTAGAGAAATGATATAAACCTCTCAGCATCTCGCCTATGCCATGAACTTTGCCAACCTCCTGACTGTAGCATTGCCAGTCTGACTGCGTTGGCACTCGCCTTCCCCAACCTCAAAGCCCAATCCTCCCACCCAGAGCCAGATCGCCCAATAAGAAGCGATCGCTTTCCTACCTGTGGTTAAGAGTCCTTACAATGGCACTGCACGCCGCATTAAGTGAAAATAGCCCGATTCGTTGACAAACAACACAATATGCTTATCAGCAAAGAGGAATATCCTATCGTCGATAAATAATCTACCTTGAAGGAATTTCTAACCATAATTCAACAGTTCCCTGACTAGGCTTTTTCCCACGATAAGAAACAAAATCTTTTGGTTCAATATTAGGAACTTGACTAATAGAATATCCGAGATTCCGCAAAGCACGGGTCGCATCTTGGGCGAGACTTTCTGCTGCCCCCCTATCTTGATTGTAGAAGTATCGAACTTGGTGCTTACCAGCAGCTCCACCCTCCCTATCTTCTCCAGGAACAATATAGTCTGCTTTTTTGAGGGCCTCCGATAGAGCCTCTGCCTGCGGACGTTTCCCCCCAGCGAACTGGAAGAACACCGTTGTCCTCTTGCGTTTTTCCGCCAAACTTTGTTCTGCTTTCTGGGTTGCTGAAATCACGGACTGAATAGCAGCTTTTCTTTGCTGGGCAGCCTGTGCTGATTCGCCCCCCGGTTTTTGTACACTAACTGTGACGATACTATTCAGTTTATCTACCTGTATGGCTAACTCTTTAAGTTGACTTTGAAGAGAATCTACGCTTGAGTCGAGCGGCTGCGAATATTTTTGACTTGTGATGTCCAAATTTGTCGAGATTTTATCGAGCTTTTGTATTTTGTCATCCAGTATTTTTACCTTTTGAATGTTATTATTTAGTCCCTCAGCTTGGGGACGGAAAGCTATTAATTCTTGCTGCACTTGCTCAATTATACCCTTTGCATCTTTTGCTCTCAATCGTGTCTCGCTAATAAGCTCTCTAACTTCATCACGCTTTACCTGAAGCTCTTGCTCAAATTCTTGCTTAATTTCCGACTTAATCTCTGACTTAATACTCAGGACAACATTCACGCCTAAGATACCGCATACGGTAATCACTGCTGTCCCGATAGCCGCATACCAACTGAACAAGTCTGAACGAACTCGCTTTGTTACCCGGTCGGCAAGCCGCCGTTCTAAAAGCTCAACCCGATCCTCATCTAGCTCTTCCATTTTGCTTTCTAATATCCACGCAGTTTTTCTATCTATAATATAGCGTTGGTAAATAGTTTTTTTAGACCTTTGAAAAAAATTTTATAGCGTTTCCTAAGCTAGTGAGGTACGCCTATTTTTCTTCCCTTTTGCCGTTCGGACTTCGGCGTGAGACTTCGGACGTTCGGCGAGCTAAGTCGAACGCTGGGCTAACGGCCGAAGCCTTTTGCCCCTTGCCTTTTGCCTAAAAACCATAACTTTTGTACCTCAGCCGACTGAAAAACGCTATAACCCTCTTTTGTCAGAGAAGGAGAGTTAGAATAGAGATAAAAGCCCTCAAAGCGAGAGGTGGTCTATGGTTAAGCCACGTCCCGAGCAAAAAACGGTCACGATAGTAGATGAATA
>VYMC01000201.1_pt1 | contig 13930 bp, 17 predicted proteins | sample 5115301 | NCBI WGS metagenome assembly VYMC01 (sample SAMN12291802, study PRJNA351875) | freshwater metagenome | isolation source: freshwater lake | place: USA: Michigan, Wintergreen Lake | collected 2013-08-08 | reverse complement strand
TTTTGATAATTGACCACTGTTACATTTGGTAAATCGAGGAGTTGATCAAAATTTATCCACATAACCCACCTCCTGTTCTGTGTTACTATTATACCATGCTCACACAGAACCTAGGAGAGCCGAACTGTTAAAGCAAATTTGTCATGAAAGCAAGCGTTCTTCTCTTGGCTACACGTTATGATGTAGCATCCTATTATACTTACCAAAGGATTAGGTTAGCACTTAAAGAAGTTGAACATAGCAGTTATTCGTGTCGAGCCATATATTAGTCACGAAAGTTTTTTGCAGCTTATAGAAGTTCGAGATAGCCTTAATCAGTTTTATATTGGTTGGGAAAGAAGCCCATCATCTTATGAAGAATATATGGTTTTTATCAAGGATTTAGAAAACTGGCTCTCCCAGGTTTGGTGGGTAAAATGTATTCTAAGATACAGTCTTGCCAGCGAGGGGATGGAAGGAACCACAGAGACAGAGAGGACACAAAGATTGATCGCCACTATATAAGTTAAACTTATCACACAAAGTCGAGAAGAGCCGAAAACCCAATGAATGTAGAGCACGAGATATTTTGCGTCAAGAGCTAAGCCTTAGCGAGCTTAAGGTATTTAGCACACAGCAGCCTAACACGATAGCGCAGCGAACAGTTAAAAGAGGTCGGTAATGAGGTCAATGCTATCTGCTGCTGCCGCTGGCTTTTGCCGTTAGACCGACAAATAGGCAGAGTTAATATTGATTTCGATTCTAGTGGTAGGATCGAGACAGAATTGTATTGCTAAATCTATAATTCATCTGTCGTTGCGTTTAAACCATCAGATTTGCTTACTCATGAAGATTAGTGACTTCTTAACTGAAGATGGACTCAAGGCATTAAAACACATTCGTGGGGTATTGGAGCCAATTTGGGATACCTCAAGCTCTGATTGGCATCTCCCTGATAGGGAGAAGCGAATAACTTTCTCCTTAACACGTTCACCAGCTAATGGCAATTTTGCACTGTGCCTCCATGTTGACCAAGAGGATAGTTGGGCAGAGCGGAAAGCAAAAGAAATCGAGAGAAGTTTTCCTGGTATAGTTAGCTGGTCCACTGTAGGGGAGGCTCAGTCTGCATATCCAGAACTATCTACTTTTGCACCACATTCAGTTTCTGGACAGCTTCGACCTGGTGTTTGTATTAGCCACGGTCGTTTTTCGGGAGGTAGTCTGGGGTGTATCGTCAAAATCCAAGGGGATGATCGTGATTATACAGGGGTTGCTACGGCAGCACATGTCATTGCACTAAACCAGTCAGCAAGAACTGGAGATACAATTTATAGTCCTGGCAAGGGTAGCGTTCCAAGAATACTTAGAAGGCATGAAATTGGAAGGCTAACGGATAGTCTTATCGAGCTATACCCTATCAATGAGACAGGTGAGGAGAATGCTGCTGAAGACGTGACTATTGATGTCGATATTGCAATCACAGAACTTTCCGAAAATGGACTGAGACGACATCCATTAACTAACACGGTTCCTCATCCACATAACCCCATTGACGATTCCTTAAACATCTCTAATGTTGTTCCAGAAGCTGAAATTCCAGGATTACTTTTACAACCAGTTTATAAATATGGAGCCGTGAGTGGTTTCACCCGTGGTAAATTGACTAATGCACTCGTTGACAGACGTATACTGCGCCTACCAAATCGTAAACAGTATCTTTACAAAGAACTGTTTGCTGTGGCTCCAGATAATGATGATAGCTCTCCATTTTCAAGACCTGGTGATTCTGGCTCAATCATTTACACTGAAGACGGACGGCTCATAGGTTTTGTTGTTGGTGCAGATCAATATGCAACTTTTGGCTGTTTTGGTGAACGCACGTTGAGCGCAGTCAATGCGAGGTTGATTTAAACGATGTTTTACTCGATTGATCAGTTGAAAAAAATCCGAAATCGACTTCGCGCATCACTTCAATATGAGCCAGGTATTGAATCAATATCGATTACGAAGATATCAGGTGGACGTATTGCACTGGCTGTTCACGTTCATGAAGAGTTTTTGGGTAAAGTCGACCTGCCAGATTCTTTCGATGACCTGCCTGTTATTTTACAACCAGCATCCTCTGCTTTACTTCAATAAAAAAATGGAAAAGGATATGATTGATGATCGCATTAAAGTTTTGACAGACGAACAAGCAGTATCAATCCTTCGATGTATTGCGCGTAAATGGATTGAACAACCTAATGCTCAAGCATTCATCGTTTATCAACGTGTTGAAAACTTTGCTAAAGAAAGGGATCTCGTGTTTCCGCAGTGGCTTGAGGGAGATACTAAATATCCATCACCAGAGTTGGCGCTCACAAGTCGTATTGCATTGTCAGTCATACTAGAGAATGAGGAGAACAGGGCTTGTAGATGGGTTGAGGATGAATTGGCTAATTTAGAGGAAGCTAAAGCCCATGCTCTTGATCCAATTACTCTTGCAATTTTGGGAGCTACACTTGTTGGATGTATTCTTGCTGCACGTGTCCAAAAAGTTGGTTCTGTAACCTTCTATGAAGGTGTTCCGGAAGAGTTAGGAGATGTCATTAAGAGTGCTAGTGGTGTCATTTCAGGTCATTTGAATTAGTGCCATCGCCATCGCCGTAGGGTGCGTTAACGAAGTGTAACGCACCATCAATTTTCTAATATGCGGTGGGTTAGCGACAGCGTAACCCACCCTACAGTGCTACTGTGAAGAGACAAGCTGATGTACTAGGTTATAATCGTCAAAGAGTTAAAAAAGAAATTAATCTAATCAATAGCCACAATGAAGGTACAGCCAAATGAGTCAAGTCTTAACTCTAGAATTGAGCGATGAAGTTTATGCCACCTTGCAACAGCAGGCTAAAATATTAGTAATAAAGCTTTCTTTCTTGGGTGGATGAGATCATCACCAGTAAATTATCTCATCGCCGCCAATTTTCTACGATTAATCCCTGAACTCTCAGCATATCTGAGTCGTCAGAAACGACAATGAGATCATAGCTAATAGCTGTTGCTGCAATGAGAATATCAGCCATTTGTATGGGGGTTCCCTTAAGCCTTAAATCAGCAGAAATTGCTGCGGCTTGATGAACAATTTCCATTGTATCTAACAACAATACTCTCAAATCAGTGCGACACAAATTCTGAAATCTTGCTAACTTCTTCGTTGCCTTAATTGCTAATAGTCCAGCTTCAGTTTCTAAATAAGTAATACAGCTTATGAAAACATCCTTTCCTTGTAGCCTTACTGCACTCAATCTCTCAACGACTACTTGGTTGTCTTTGAGAATAGCTGTGACGATGTTAGTATCGAGTAGATAACCCACAACTATTTACTATTTCTATCTAAAACTTGCCATCACTGCTTCAAACTCTGCCATTTGTTCTGGAGTTAAATCCTTCAGCAGTCCCGCCATTGCTTGCACTCCTAAGACTCGCCTGATTTTTCGACCTAGACTTTCATCGGGCATTGTTTCTAATTCTGAAGAGGAAAATTTTTCGGTCAGTAAATTCACAAAATACTTAACCATTTCATCTCTATTTAAATCTTCCAATAAGCTCTCATTATTGATAAAATTATCAATAATTGACGCGATACGAATAACGAGCCTAGACTGAATTTTATCCTCGACCAAATCTGATTGAATAGAGACTTGAGACATCCTTTCCTCCTTGAGACTGGTGTAGCGAATTTTTTCTGATTTTTAGGGAGCATTCCGTTTCGGCAAATCGTTTCCCTTCCTAGGAAGAGAGCAGATAACTCCCCAATCCAAAATCAGAGGCGAATAAGTTAATTTTAACCTAACCTGCTTCAAGTTCGCCTGCTAAAAAAAATTCCCAGCCCTGTCTTCCCGACAAGGCTGAAAAAGCCGTAATCTGTAACAGCGCCCGTAATAAAGCTTCCTTTCCCGCATGGGTGTTGAAAGCAGGCTGGACGAATCAAGTGCGCCACGATGCTGCTTATATTGAAATTACCAACCGACAGTGCGATCGCTATCGCCATAGGGTGCGTTAACGAAGTGTAACGCACCATCAATTTTTTAATATGCGGTGGGTTACGCTGTCACTAACCCACCCTACATTGCTACTGTGAAGAGACAAGCTGATGTCCGAGGTTATAATCGTCAATCCGACAGGAGCAGATAATGAAAGCATTGATGCTGACTTAGGGAGAGAGTATGGAGATACTCATGAGGAGACGTCAAATCAGTGATACTCCTCGATACTTCTGGGTTACTTTGCTATGTCTATCGTGATCAACCAGGACATGAAGAAGCTGTCCAATTGTTAGATGGTGCAGGTAAAAGCATCACCCACACTTACGTTTTAGCAGAGTTAGTTGCTCTAGCTCAAGTTCGCCATTACCCGCGTTTAGCTACCCTAGAATTTATCAACGATTTGCTAGAAAATCCAGATATCAAAGGGCAGAGCTACGTCAGGGGTTGGTATTTCTCCAACTGGTACTCTTGCCATTTCCCCGACCTCCGTTCGGTGAGGGATTGGGCGTTTCCCAACTGCGCGGCAGCTTCCCGCCAGAATTGTTCAAAGTTCTGCCGCAGTTCTCCAGTGGCAATCATTGATTTTAACGGGATAATTTAGTCAACAATTTCAAGAGTTTTTTACTATTAGGAGTCAAGAGAGTTCGACGATAGGCATCGGCGGCCTTTTTAATCGCTTCCGCTTGGGTGGGATAGGGATGAATAACAGTAGAGAGTTTACTCAATCCGATTTTAGCAACCATAGCGGTGGTAATTTCGGAAATCATCTCACCGGCGTGGGCAGCGACGATAGTGGCTCCTAAAATTTGGTCGGAACCTTGTTTGTGAATAATTTTTAAAAAACCTGCTGTTTCGCCATCAGTGATAGCTCGATCGACTATACTCAAAGGAATTTTAATAGTATTAGTGACCAATCCCCGGGTCTGTGCTTGGATTTCATCCATACCCACCCGGGCGATTTCTGGGTCGGTATAAGTGACCCAAGGCATAACTAAATTACTGAGCTTATCGCGTCCGAAACCGAAGGGAGAAAAGAGAGTATTTTTAATCACAATACGGGCGGCTGCATCGGCAGCATGGGTAAATTTCCAACCCATACAGATATCACCAGCCGCATAAATTTTCGGGTTAGTAGTTTGCAGATAATCATTAACTTTGACTCCCCGACGATTATCGTATTCTACGGCCACCGCTTCTAAATTTAATCCTGACAGATTAGGCTCCCGGCCAGCAGCGACTAAAATCTCGTCAACGGTGATAGTTGCTCCTTGACCGTTGCTAGTATATTCAATGGTTTTACCCCGCTCATTTTTTGTCACCCGTTCAATTTGGCAAGAGAGAATCAATTGCATTCCTTCCCGCAGGAAAGTATTCTCAATAATTTCGGCTGCTTCTGGGTCTTCTTTATTCAAAAGATAGGAATGATTATGAAATAAAATCACCTGTGCGCCTAACCGTTGAAAAGCTTGGGCTAATTCACAACCAAGCGGCCCGCCACCGATAACAGCTAATCGGGGAGGTAATTCTGTTAGGGAAAAAATTGTTTCATTGGTATAAAATCCTGCTTCTTTTAGTCCGGGGATATCGGGATGAAAGGCCCCAGCACCAGTGGCAATAACGGCTTTTTTATAAGCGAGAGTTTTTCCCGCGACTTCCACAGCATTTTGTCCTAAAAAACGAGCGCTACCCAAGAAGACATCGATACCTAGTTTTTGGAAACGTTGCACCGAATCATGATGACTAATATCGGCGCGAATTTGCCGCATTCTGGTCATTACTCCGGCAAAATCTACTCTAGTATCTCTAATATCAATTCCTAATTTTTTAGCTTTCTCAATTTCCCCGATAATTCTAGAGGAACGAATCAGACATTTAGAAGGAATACAACCGAAATTGAGGCAATCTCCCCCCATTAAGTGTTTTTCCACTAAAGCCACTTTTAAACCTATATCTAAACCCGCCGCCCCCGCCGCTACAACTAAACCCGCAGTACCCGCACCGATGACGACTAAGTCATAACAATCTTGGGGTTGTGGATTGACCCAATCGGCAGGATGAACATAATTAACTAATTTTTGATTATGTTCGTCCACCGGGAGAATATTAACTTCACTGGAGCTATTTTGAAACATAGTGAACTACCTCGACTTTCTAGGCGCAGTTACCGCCTTTATTCTATAGTTTATAGTCAATAAATCTCCCTCTTGACCAAGTTGGTAGAGTAAGTTTCTTAGTTCTATGTTAGTTGTTGTTGTATTAATCGGACAAAACCTGATGATCCTTTCTCTGTCAACTCTCAAGGAGTCGTGGGTTTTATTTTTCAATTGGGGATTTAAGAGCCAAGTTTAAAGGCTTCTAGAAATAAACTATAGGTGATACCAATTTTTAGTAAATTGAGAGATTCTCGCAGAATCGGTGCGGGTTTAGCTTGGGAACTTTTTCGGTAAACAATCCGGCTAGTCGCCTCCGTAAGCAGCAGTAATAAACCGGCAGCGGTGACATCCCATTGAGCAGTTTGACCAGCAGTGGTCACAATTGCTTGACCAGAAAAAACTCCAAATAAAACACAAATTATCTGGAGGGAAATCCGCCGCCAAGGATTACCAAAAAAGCTATTAAACCGGCTGCTGGTGACATTAGCCAGCGTACTTAAACGGGTGCGTTGCATAGCCATATTTATTTAGAAGTAATACGATTAAGAAGCCACAAAGAAGTAACAATACCGGTAAAGTGAGCGAGAATTGTATTAGTATTAGCCTGCACAATTAACAGGTCAACAGAATTAACAAACTGACTGGGGTTAGAGGCAACATTAAAAGTACCTTGGGGAACATTGAGGGATTTAATTAAGACAATTCCCGCCAAGGCTTGCGCTCCCAAAATGGTTAAAAACATCCCGATAATATTAGCGATTAAACCCTGACGGATTAACTGAATAGTATCGGATTTTTTCGGGCGACTATCTTGATCTCCCCTCAACATTTGACGGGCAATTTTCATGTAACGAGAGGAAAAGAAAATGGCGACCACCAAGAAACAAGCCCCACCAATCGCACATAAAACACCGATTTCAATACCGGAAGTGCGTTGTCTCGTCCCTAATAAACTAGCGGTAGCAATGAGCAATAAAACCCCTGAAATTACGCCTAGGACAATCTGCGTCCAAAAACCGATTCTTCCCTGACGTAAAAGGATATTAGCAGCCCGTTGGACGGCCGGAGGCAAGGAATAAAGATCAGAATCTCTAGTGGTCGATATATTGGTAATTTCTGATTGTTTGTCTCTCATCGGGGTTAAGCTAGGGATTGGGTAAATCTGGTCTTGATCTATTTTCGTCTTTTTTTTTGCCCATGGCTAGAGATTTAATTTTGGCACTGACTGGCTATCTGTTTAGCTTCTACCTGTAAACGCAGGGCCATGCGAAACATTTCTTGACCGGTGTGGAGAGAGCGATCGTCGTAGTTAAGGGTAAAGGTTTCTAATTCTTCTAGTCCGTCAGTGAGATGATTGAGACAGTAGTACAGAGAGGCGGCCACTTTGGCCATTTTGGCAGGATTAGGCCGTTGGGAAAAGAGGGTTTTGGCTCGATCGAGATTTTGGCGACAGGTTTCTAGATAGTCTTGAAAAACAGCCATTAACTGATCATCGAAGGGATCGGCGGATAGGTGATCGATCTGACCTTTGAGAGGCCGGATAATTTGACCGATCAGGCGATTAATCGGGCTATAGGTCTGGTTATACCACTGTTTGACTAGGGACTCGTCTTCTTGGACCGCTTCTTTGTAACGATGGTAGTTTGCTTGGGCGGTGGCGGTGCGTTGGGCGCGTTTTTCGGGAGAATTAGCGATTAGTTGGTTATCGTAGTCCTTTCTTAGTCTCGGATCCCTTAGAATCTCGTAGGCGGCGTTAATAGCGACGATTTTATCGTGACTGGCACTATTGTTTTGACTATCGGGATGGAATTGTCTGGCTAAACGCCGATAGGCCCGTTTAATCTCCTCAGGGGTCGATTTATGGCTGATTTCTAAGGTTTGGTAGTGGTTGCCAGTCATGAGCGCAAGCGATCGATCTGTCTTTTGTTATTATCGACCATGGTTAACCCGGCGGAGAAGGGGAATTGTCAGTTATCAGTGATCACTGATTTAGACAAAAGGATTGATTTCAGGGATATCATCGATCGAGGGTAAGTCTATCTGGCCCGATCGCTCTTGTGTAAGATAATAGGGACAATGAAACTGACAATCGGGAAGATGGGGAAAATCGACCAAATCATTTTGGTATGCTGATAGATAGCGATCGAGAGTCTTCAATAAACGGCGTAAATCCCGTCCTGTCTGTTGGTGTAGTTTGCGATTATAGTTAAAAGTAATTTGTTCGGGGCTGCGGGGTAACTGTACAAACCAATAGGTCATCGATAAACTATCAGGAGGATAAGCAGAAGTTTCTGCCAACACATACAGATAGAGTCTCGTCTGCCAATTTTTGGCTAGTTTGTCGGCATCGATAGGTTTTAAATAGGTTTTCCAGTCAAAAATTACCGCTTGATCGCTCTCTAGTAAAATTAAATCATAGATAACCGTTAATAAATAATTACCCACAGTTAAACTGCGACAATGTTCCGCTTCTCGATTAGCTTCTCCCGGATTTTTGGCAATTGCCGGGGCGGCCTTTAATAGGGCTGTTAAACAATGTTCTAACTGTTCATTTTCGTGTAATAGGGACGTGATCGGCAGCCCTAATTCCCGCTGCTGTAATAATAGGTGAAACTGACTGCCCCATTCTTGCCTCTCCAATTGCCCGGGGTCAGCCGGTGTGTTAAGTTGCTCTAGATAGACTTTTTGAAATCTCGGTGGACAGGTTTCCAATAGGTTTAAATGGCCCTGGGCAAGACGATAGATATTAGACATGATAACTAGATAGGTATTAAAAACTTTCAGATGCCCTCCTTATTAAGGGGGGATCGGCACCCCCCTTATCAAGGGGGACAGGGGGGATCGAACCTAAAATCCATTTTTAATTTAATTATAACCAGCCACTTAGAGTGATCGTTGATAAAACAGGAGTTAGTCTATGGTTTTTGGCTGACAGATGCTAAGAAGGTTGAATAGCCAGAGTATTTAGGAACATTTGATAGACAATACCGAAAGAAATTGATTAGGAAAATCTATGCTTAAGAAAAAGGATCATGACAGCCTTTCCCATAAAGATGAAGTGTAACCTAATTTGGTGTTGATGACCGAGGACTGACGCGCCAAAACAAAAACTTCCTATCTAATCATTAAGATAAGCTGCCCGCCTATTTAAATTGCTTGTTGAGATGAGGCACTGTTGCAGTGTTGCAACAGTAAAAGGATTGGGAGAGATTGACCTAATCTAAGGATCGGGGGTTAAAATAGGTCTTAGCTTAACTGCTGTTGACCTGAAAAAGGCTATAATGACAGACAATAGCTTTCTAGAACTATAATCAGGGTTTTATGCAGAGAAAAGTCCCTGTTTACTTAATAAAGAAAATTTGACAAACTTATATAATAATGCTTGCTAGTGAAGCTTCTCGATAATTGATTCCCCATGACTTGGTTATATAAAACCCCCGGTATTCCCGATGAATTGTTTGAACGTTTGCCCGGGATTCCCCTGAGTAAACGCGAGGTGAGATTATTGATGATTTCCGCTTTGAGGTTAGGTGATGGGGGGATTTTCTGGGATATCGGTGCAGGAACCGGCACTATTCCCGTTGAAATTGGCTTATTATGCCCTAATAGTCCGATTATTGCCATTGAAAGAGATGAAGAAGTAGCCAGTTTAATCCGTCGTAATTGCGATCGCTTTGGGGTCAAAAATGTTACGGTTTTTGAAGGCAGCGCCCCCGATTGTCTGCCCAATATATCCCTAGCACCCGATCGCGTCTGTATCGAGGGCGGCAAACCGATTAAATCGGTCCTGCAAGAAGTGTGGCAATACCTGAAACCCAATGGCCGCATCGTGGCTACGGCCAATAATTTAGAAACCCTCTATCAATTTTCCGAAGGCTTTTCTAATTTACAGGCCCGTAATATCGAGATTGTCCAAGCGGCAGTAAATCGCCTAGAAACTAGGGGTATTCACCAAGTTTTTGCCGCCGTTGATCCCATGTTTATCCTAAGTGGCGATAAACTTTAATTGGGGATAACCTTCCATAAAGTTTTCTTAATCTATATAATTATGACAATGCCGCCTAATTTCTCTGGATTAACCATGCCTTGGCCACGCATTGTCAGCGCTATTTTTGCTATTGCCTTCGCACTGGGAATTATTATCGTTGGGGGTTGGTATTTCACCCTCGGCATCGGTGTTATCGTCTTTTTGGGACAATTAGAGTATTTTCGCTTAGTTCGCGCCAAAGGCATTGAACCGGCGGCTAAAACCACTCTCGTAGTTTCGCAATTATTACTATTGACGGCAACTATGACAGCTCCCCTCACCGATGCCATGTTTCCCTTGGCTGGGGCGTTAATTTGTTTTTATCTGCTCTTTCAGCCTAAAATGGCAACAATTGCCGATATTTCTACCTCGATTCTTGGTTTGTTTTACGGTGGTTACTTACCTAGTTATTGGATTCGTTTACGGGTCGGTTTTTCTCCCGAAAGTAGTCCCGTCGCTATGGCCAGTAACTTACCCCTGATGGGATATTGGCCGGAATCGTGGATGGAACCAAAATTATTCCCAACCGCTTTGACAGTGACTTTTCTGGCCTTCGGTTGCATTTGGGCCGCCGATATCGGAGCCTATATCATGGGAAAATGGTTAGGGAAAACCAGTTTATCGCTGATTAGTCCTAAAAAAACCGTGGAAGGTTCTTTTTTTGGCATTTTAGGCAGTATAGCGGTGGCCGAGTTGGGTGCTTGGTATTTAGATTGGCCCTATTGGCAGCTGACGGGCTTAATTTTGGGCTTATTAATTGGCATCGTCAGTTTATTGGGTGATTTAACCGAATCGATGATGAAACGCGATGCTGGGGTCAAGGATTCCGGGCAGTTAATCCCCGGTCACGGTGGTATACTTGATCGCACTGATAGTTATGTGTTCACCGCTCCCCTAGTATATTATTTCGTCACTTTACTGCTGCCCTTGTTGCGCTAGTAATTTGTTTCTTCTCCAAGTGCTAGATTAAAGATTAAACCCAAATTTGCGATTATGTCAGCAGTCGTCCATCCCCGGGGTAAAGTTTATCTTCTCGGTGCGGGAATCGGTCAGAGCAGTTTTCTCACCCTGCAAGCACGAGCAATTTTAGCCACGGCCGAGGTTTTGCTGTATGATGCCCTAGTGGATAGTCAAATCTTCTCCCTCGTGCCGAAAACCTGTATTTTAGTCGATGTAGGCAAACGGGGGGGACAACCCGGCGCCGAGCAACATCAGATTAATCAGATACTGGTTAATTATTGTCAAGAGGGAAAACGAGTTATTCGGCTTAAAAGTGGTGATCCGGGGGTTTTTGGGCGAGTATATCCTGAAATGTTAGCCTTAAAGCAGGCTGGCTGTGATTTTGAATTGATAACTGGTATTTCCTCCGCTTTAGCCGCTCCTTTATTGGCAGGAATTCCCCTGACGGAAAAGGATATTAGTCGCTGTTTTGCGGTCTTGAGCGCTCACGATCCCGAGTCTCTCGATTGGTCAGCTTTAGCTAAAATTGATACACTGGTGCTATTGATGGCCGGTCAGTCCTTAGGGCGAATTATCGAGAAATTATACCAAAATGGGCGAAATATTCACGACTCGATCGCTATTATCCGCCAAGCAGGACGCAAGGATCAACAAATTTGGCGCGGCACTTTAGAAAATATTCTCGCTCAAACCGCCGGGGTGTCCCTCTCACCCTCTATTATGGTCATTGGTCAAGTTGTGGATCTGGCGATTATGTCCTCTCCCCCACCCCTAGGAGGTAAAACTATTGTTGTTACCCGTGCCGCCGAGCAAACGAGTCAATTTAGCGAAATTTTGCAAAATCAAGGCGCAGAAGTCTTGGAAATGCCTGCTTTAGAGATTCGTCCCCCCGACCGTTGGCAAGGTTTAGACGATGCCATCGCTCAGTTAAAAGAGTTTGATTGGCTGATTTTAACTTCTGCCAATGCTGTTAATTTTTTCTTTGATCGCTTGACATTTTGGGGAAAAGATGCTAGGGCTTTAGCAACCGTAAAAATCGCCGTGGTGGGCAAAAAAACCAGCCAAGTTTTACACTCACGCGGATTAAAAGCGGATTTTATCCCGGGGGATTTTGTCGCTGATGCTTTGGTAAACGAGTTTCCCGACCCGATTAGGGGGCAAAAATTCCTCTTTCCTCGCGTGGAAACGGGGGGGAGAGAGATATTAGTTAAGGAATTAACGGCCAAAACTGGTCAGGTGACGGAAGTGGCCGCATATTATTCTGGATGTCCCGCACGCATGGATAGGAGCATCTGGGAAGCGTTTCGAGATGGGAAAGTCGATATAGTCACCTTTGCTAGTTCCAAAACCGTCCAGAATTTTTATCAGTTATTGCGACAAGAAATGGGAGAATTATCGGTTAATTCCCTCTTAGAAAAAGTCTGTCTGGCTTCTATTGGTCCCCAAACTTCAAAAACCTGTCAAGAGTTATTTGGTCGTGTTGATATCGAGGCGCAAGAATACACCCTAGAAGGGTTGACTAGCGCTTTAATCGAGTGGAGTAAGACTTGACATCCTCGCCACCGTATTTGCAGCAGCCCGGATTGGGAGGAAGGATCAAAGCTCCTGATCAAGGAGGATCAAAGCCCCCCTTATCAAGGGGGATTGGGAGGATCAAAGCTCCTGATCAAGGAGGATCAAAGCCCCCCTTATCAAGGGGGGTTGGGGGGATCAAACTTCCAATTACTCCACAAACTCCCTCAAAATTACTCAAAACTTCTTGATTAGTAAAGCGGATTACTGTTAATTCATAACCTGCTAAAATTTGGGTTCTTTCTAAGTCATAAGCTTGAGCATCTTCCCTATTATGACTATCACCATCAATTTCAATCACTAATTTTAATTCGGGGCAATAAAAGTCAACAATAAATTGATCAATCGGTCTTTGGCGATGAACTCTATATTGAAAATTGTTTAAGTATTCATACCAAAGTTTTCTTTCAGCTTTGGTCATATTTTTACGGAGTTCTTTGGCTAGTTCTACGAGTTTGGGATTGTAGGGTAGATGATGATGATTGGTTAATTCCATAAGCTTACTTTCTGGTTAGTCATGTTACCGTACTTAGCCCCCCTTATCAAGGGGGGTTGGGGGGATCAAACTTAACGTGATTGCAGTTTTATTTATTAAAAAAAGAAAGATTATTTTTCAACTAATAAGTTTAGCATATATAGCGTTTTCTGTTCGCACGAGGTACATTATTAATGTTGAAAAGCTTAATCAGCAAAGGTTTAACTGTGCCACCCAGGGGTGAGAACCGCTATAATATCCCTTATCAAGGAGTCGTAGGCGGGGGGATGAAACTTAAAGCGATTGCGTTTTTTTATTAAAAAATCAGGTGTTATTGTTGATAAGTTTTGCTGTTAGCAGGGGAATTTTGGGGGGTAGTTTTGAGGTTTGATCCCCCCAACCCCCCTTGATAAGGGTAGGGCTGTTTCATTTAAATTAATTACAGCTGATTTTGAGTCAATAAATTTGATCGAGGATTCTCAAGTTTATCTTTTTCTAATCAAAAGAGTTAGTCACAATAACTAATCTTTAATCTTCTGCCAATATTTATTATGAATAGATTGATAAAGCCTGTTCCCAAGCCACTAAAAGCCTATCTCTCTTGAAATTTTCTGAGAGTACATTTTGTTAATTTAGCTAATTTTTCTGCTTCTTACGTCGATAAAACTATCAGTTTTTCCCAACGTTCAGCTAACCACCTCTGTCCCTCTGTTATTGAGAGAAAACCCAAACCTCTGAA
>VYMC01000200.1_pt1 | contig 13939 bp, 14 predicted proteins | sample 5115301 | NCBI WGS metagenome assembly VYMC01 (sample SAMN12291802, study PRJNA351875) | freshwater metagenome | isolation source: freshwater lake | place: USA: Michigan, Wintergreen Lake | collected 2013-08-08 | reverse complement strand
GAGCAGCATGGTAAGAAAATTTGTAAAATAATGGACTTAGCTTTAAAGGTAGGAACTCCTGTAATAGGACTTAATGATTCAGGAGGAGCAAGAGTACAAGAGGGAGTAATTTCACTGGGTGCTTATGCAGATATATTTTTAAGAAATACTTTGGCAAGTGGAGTAGTACCACAGATTTCTGTAGTGATGGGACCTTGTGCAGGTGGAGCAGTGTATTCACCGGCAATTACAGATTTTATAATTATGGTGAAGAATACTTATATGTTTGTAACTGGACCTAAAGTAGTTCACACTGTGACGCATGAAGAATTGACAAGTGAGGAATTGGGTGGAGTAAGTGTTCATGGTAGTAAGTCAGGTGTTGCTCACTTTACTTGTGAAAATGATATTGAAGCGTTGGAGATTGTAAAGAAATTACTAACGTATATACCTTCAAATAACTCTGAAATGCCTCCTGTATCAATAAATGATGATTCAAAAGATAGACTTTGTAATGAGTTAGAAAGTATTATACCTGAAAACCCAAATCAACCCTATGATATGAAGTCTGTTATACGTTCAGTTGCTGATAATGGAAACTTTTTAGAAGTTCATGAAGATTATGCACAGAATATAATAGTAGGTTTTATACATTTAGGTGGTCGTTCAATTGGTGTAATTGCAAATCAACCAATGGTTATGGCAGGTGTATTAGATATAGACTCATCAAAGAAAGCGGCACGATTTATAAGGTTTTGTGACTGTTTCAACATCCCACTACTTACATTTGAAGATGTGCCAGGATTTATGCCTGGAAAAGTACAAGAATGGGGTGGTATAATTTCTAATGGTGCAAAATTACTATATGCTTATTGTGAGGCAACAGTACCTAAAGTAACAGTGATAACTCGTAAAGCTTATGGTGGAGCTTATGATGTAATGAGTAGTAAGCACATAAGGGGTGATTTTAATTTTGCTTGGCCCACAGCTGAAATTGCAGTTATGGGTGCTAAAGGTGCCATTGAAATTATTTTCAAAAAAGAAATGGATGAAGCTACAGATAAAGCATTGAAAGAAGCTGAGTTAATAGAAGAATACAACGAAAAGTTTGCTAATCCATATATTGCTGCTTCGTATGGCTATATTGATGATGTATTTGAACCGAAAGATACTAGAGCAAAACTTATAAATGCTTTCAAGTTATTGGAAAATAAAGTAGATAAAAATCCATATAAGAAGCATGGAAATATTCCTCTATAAAGTAGTAATCAATGCAAAATAAAAATGCTATAATATTACTAAGTGGTGGAATGGATTCACTCGTATGTACTGCTATTGCTAAGGATATGGGCTACAACCTAAATGCTTTACATATTAACTATAAGCAAAGAACTGAGGAACGTGAGTTACATTCTTACAATCAAATTTGTGATTATTACCAAATTAGTTCTCGATTAATTGTAGATATAAGCTATTTAGCCAATATAGGTGCATCAAGTCTTACTGATGTAAATATTGAAGTAACAAAAGCAGATTTAGAGAATAAAGAAATCCCATCAAGCTATGTGCCTTTTAGAAATGCAAATATCTTAGCAATTGCGACATCTTGGGCAGAAGTAATAAAAGCAGAAAGCATTATTATTGGGGCTGTTGAGGAGGATTCTTCAGGCTATCCAGATACAAGAAGTTCATTTTTTTCAGCATTTGAAAAAGTGATTTCAGAAGGTACGAAAAATGAATTCAGTATTACTATTGAAACACCAATTATAAAACTAAAAAAATTTGAAATAGTGACAAAAGGTATAGAGCTAAATGCCCCTTTTGAATTATCTTGGAGTTGTTATAAAAATAATGATATTGCTTGTGGTGAGTGCGATTCTTGTGCTTTAAGATTAAGAGGATTTGCATTGGCAAGTTCGAGAGACCCAATTCAATATAGCTCAAATAATGAAAGATAACAATCTAGATAAAGTATATTCAAAATTGAGTATTTCTGTAGTTGTGTTATCAATATTGATGCTTACTACTTTGGTTTGGTCAATTTCTATTGGTGCAATAGATATTCCCTTTTTAGAATCAATAAAAATTACTCTTAACACATTTGGATTTACAAACTACTTTGTAGATGAAGAATTTACATTGGTAATTAATGAATTAAGACTACCAAGGGCTTTATTAGCAATTATAGTTGGAGCAGGGCTTAGCATATCAGGCGCAACTTTACAAGGATTATTTAGAAATCCACTTTCTGACCCTGCTCTTATAGGGCTTTCTTCAGGTGCTGCCGTTGGGGCGGTTGCAGTAATAGTGCTTGGCTCTGCTATGGACCCTAAAATGACTGACGCAGTAAAAGATTACCTACTACCACTATCATCATTTGCTGGAGCTATTATTTCTACGTTTATAGCTTATCGGATAGCTACAAAATCAGGGCAAACATCTGTAAGTTTACTACTGCTTGCGGGTATAGCAATAAATGCTTTAACAAGTGCCATTTACGGTTTTTTCTTGCATATAGCCAATGATGCTCAGTTACGAAGTATAACATTTTGGTCTTTAGGGAGCGTTGGTGGTGCTACTTGGCATAATTTATTACAGACATCATTTTTAATAATACCAGCGATAGTTGCGATGCTCTTTTTTACTAATAAGCTTAACTTGCTAGCACTTGGTGAAAAGGAAGCCTATTACCTCGGTATGAATGTACAATTGGTGAAGAAGCTACTAGTTGCGTTGGTGGCTATAACTGTAGGTGCAGCAGTTGCAAATTGTGGTATTATAGCATTTATGGGATTGCTAGTGCCACATATTATTAGAATTTCTGTTGGACATAACTTCAAACTATTAATGCCACTGAGTGTAATGTTTGGAGGAATACTCTTATTAATTGCAGATACAACAGCAAGAACAATAATAGCACCTTCTGAATTGCCAATAGGAATCATTACAACAGGTATAGGTGGTCCATTCTTTATTTGGTTATTATTAAGAGATAGGAAGAAAGAAACTATATAAATGATTTCAGCTAAGAACATAACTTGTATAAAAAATAGTAGAGAAATACTATCAGATGTTAGTTTTTCAGCTAAGCCAAATGAGGTGCTGGCAATATTGGGTCCTAATGGAGCTGGTAAATCTACATTATTGAATATAATAAGTGGAGCTGATAAAGAATACAAAGGTGAGGTAACATATTCAGATGTGAATTTGAAGTCAGTAAACTCAAGCTCTTTGGCTTTGAAAAGGGCGGTTGTTTCTCAAAAGACAAACTTTCAATTACCATTCACACCTCTTGAAATTGCATTAATGGGTAGAAGCCCTTATAATAGTGCTAATAAAATTTTGGATTTTGAAATAGCAGAGAAAGCATTAGAGCTAACTGAGTGTAGCAATTTTATTAATCAAAACTATTTGACATTATCAGGTGGAGAGCAGCAAAGGGTACATATTGCACGCTGCTTGGCACAAATAGCATTTGAAGAGACTAACTTCAATAGATTCATAATGTTAGATGAGCCAACATCAAGTTTGGATATAGGTAAGTCTGTTAGGTTAATGAATATCCTTAAGCCATTAATAAATAACAACTTAGGTATAATATGGATAGTGCATGATATTAATTTGGCAATCAAGTATGCGGATAACTTGCTGCTTTTAAAGGATGGTAAATTATTTGCAAGTGGTAATACAAATGAAATAGCAACAGAAGAAAGAATATCAGAACTATATGAATTAAGACTGAAGAAAATTGAATTGACTAATAATGAATATTTCTTTTATCCATCAAATTAATGAGTGAAAAAACTAAAATAGATTCACTAACTGGGTTAAGAGCAATAGCTGCGACTATGGTGGTGCTTGGGCATATTTGCGATTACAACATACTTGGTTCGTGGTGGATAATCAAATATGGTTGGGCAGGTGTAAATATTTTCTTCGTTTTAAGTGGATTCCTATTTACTTATCTATATCTCGATAAGTTTACAGAAAGAAAACAAAATCTAAAAGAGTTTTTTCTTAAAAGAGTATTTAGAATATACCCACTTTATCTATTTTTACTTTGTATAACTATATTTAGCAGGTGGGGAAGGTATTCAATTTGGGATATTTTAAGTCATTTAACTTTAACTCATGCGTTTTTTAAGGAATTTAAAGAGTCAATCAACATACCTGCTTGGACTCTTTCTACTGAAGAATTCTTCTATTTAACAATACCAATTACGCTTTATATACTTGGGAATATTTATAATTCTATCTTTCAAGAAAGCAAGGTAAAAAAAATAATTACAATTTTCGTAGTTTATGTGATAGCAACAAATGCAGGGCTTGAGCTGGTAAATTTTATACTGAAAATTCAAACTCAATTGCTAAACTTTGATTATACTTATTATGGTCTGTATAGTGCTACAGTACTTGGTAGATTTAAAGATTTTGGGTTAGGAATATTCTTGGGATTTTTAGTTTTAAAATTTCCAGAATCAAGATTCTTGAAAAGTAGAGTTTACTCAAATTTGATGTTTATACTTGGAGTGCTAATCTTTTTTGGAATAAGCTATTTGCAGGAGTTTTATATTTGGTTTCCGAATTTGAGAAAGGAAATCATAGTAAGTTATGCACAGAGTAGTTATTGTTGGTCAGCATTTTTTATAATATTATCGCTTTGTGGAAATTCAGTTTTCAATAGGTTATTTTCATTAAAACCAATGGTTTACCTTGGTCAAATTTCATTTGCACTATATATATTTCATTATTTGAATTTTGCTGAATATAATGACCTTGCTTCTTTTGTGAAATTTATTCTTAAAATTTCATTTGCATCTGAGCAATGGGCAGTGATAGTAACAATGGTACTTATGAATCTTGGTGCGGCATTGCTTTTCCATCTTTTAGAAGAGCCAGTACAATCTTATTTGCGAAAGAAATTCATAAAACCTATTTAAAACACAAAGCTGACTTTTATCACAATTTTTGTTAAATGTAATTCATAATTTTGAAGTTATGACTAAGCCAAAGACAAAATATACTTTGATTACTTTCTACAAGTTTGTAGATATAGAAAACCCTAAAGAAATAGTAGAGGAACACAAGCAATTCTGCCAAGATATTGGAATGAAAGGTAGAATTTTTATAGGTGAAGAAGGGATTAATGCACAGGCATCTGCCAATACAGGTCAATTAATAGCTTATAAAAACTTCTTAGCTAACTCGTTATATTTTAAGGATATACCTGATTTTGATGAGAAAGCAACTAACGTAGATGAGCATAAATTCCCTAAAATGATAGTTAGATATAGAAAGGAAATAGTTGCACTTGGAGTTAGGTATGATGCTAAGACAATAGAAAAGGCAAAGCGTAAAGTAACACCAATAGAGTTTAAAGAAATAATAGACAATCACTCCGATAAATATGCCATACTAGATATGCGTAATGATTATGAATATAAGTTGGGGCATTTTAAAGGAGCTATACCTGCTGGTACTGTAACCTTCAAAGAAGTAAATAATTTAATAGATAAATATAAAAAGGATTTTGAGGGTAAGCAGATTGTAATGTATTGCACTGGTGGTATTCGTTGTGAGAAACTTTCTGCAATGTTTGAAAATAATGGTTTGAGTAATGTATTGCAGTTAGAAGGTGGGGTTGTAAAGTATATTAACACTTTAAATGATGGTAATTGGTTAGGTAATTTATATACATTTGACGATAGGGTATCTACACCAGTTGGAGATATAAATACTCATAATATAATTGCACGATGTCATTATACAGATGAACCTACTGAGGATTACCATAATTGTAGATATGGTCCATGTAATGCACAGATAATAGCTAAACCTAAAGAATTTAGAAAACACATGGGATTTTGCTCAAAACAATGTGCAAACAGTGCTTACGAATCATTGCTACTTAGAGATGTAAGTTGGGACCCATTGAAATACAAAGAGCTAAGGGGAAAAATTAAGCAAGACCCAACTAAGAGAGACGAAATAACTGAACAAATACAAACACACATCCGTAAGTGGCTACATGGTGTAGAATTTAATCATTCTGAACCTGTAGAAGAAAGAATACCATCAGCTTAAAGGGTGGTAATCTTTTGTTCTGCTTTTTCTAAAAATTCTCTACAATCTGCTATAAGTGGCTTTGACATTTCTATTATTTCTAAAACTCTATCTAAGCTGGTGTTGGGGTTATCCAATTCGTTAGCAAGTTTTTCAATTTCTTTAATTTTATCTTCAAATTTCATTTTGCACCTTAGAATATTGTAAAATTAATGATATTACAAGCAAAATAAAGCAGAGAAGGATAAGCACTTATCCACACCCAAAAAAATCTATTTAAACCGAATAGAATTGTATTTATTAAGTGAAATATAATCCCAGTTGCAATAAACAGGCTTGCAAAGGTAAAATTTGCAATTGATAATAAGAAGAATAATTCCCACAGAATTACAGAGATTGATAATACAATAGAGAGAACTAAATTATTGATAATAAGTAAGATAAGGCGGTTATCTTTTAAAATAGAATTGCTTAAAAATCCAATCAATGCTTTACCATTCCACCAATTTACATTAATAGCTTTTGAAATTCCAGCTCGAAGATAAGATAGAATTAGGTTAAAGACAATGTAGTAAACTCCAAGCTCTATTACTTGGTTCTTTTCACTTAAAGTAGTAATCAAAAGTGCTACTAAAATTATTTGAGTCATATAATCGCTTCCACCATTGAAGCTACCTCTCCACCTGATTGAGATAATTAAGTTGATGAAAAGTAAAATACTTATGCTCAGTAAATTAAAGTGAATAAGCATTAAAAAAGCAATTACAAATCTGATAATTAAGATGGAAATAAAAATATTGTCTTCAAAGAAGAAGAATAATAATTTTCTTAAATATTTTGGCATCCAAGCGAATTGATTTTCCAAGTTCTTAATGCCCCAAACACCACTTTTGGTATAATTACTTTTTATCTTTAATAGCTCAATAGTTTGAAGTATAATAGCAACTCCAACTAAGACTTGAGTTAGATAAATAGCATTAGACAAGCTTATTATAGGCATGAGTTTCGTAGTTAGGTGAGATTAAAACATCTTCAATTTTGTGGTTGTCTGTAGTTGCTAATTTGAATTTGTAATAAAAGAAAGTATTATCATTTTTTTGAATTTGCTTTAAAGTAATGGCTTTAACAATAATGTATGAGCTAAGTTGGTGTAGATTACTAACATCATTTAAGTCATTAATATCTTTAATTAAATTCTCTATAGCTGAATTGTAAGCTAATAGAAGATTTACTTCTTCATTTAAGAATATATTTGAAAAACTGATTGGCTTTAATTCGAATGCAGTATGCCATTCCATTTCCTGTAATGAATGCTCAGTAATTCCATATTTGTAAAAGAGCTTTACAGGTTTGGAATGCTCATCAAAAAACTCCCAACTTGGAAAGAATAACTTTAGTAATTCCAAATACTTACTATGTTTGTTTAAAACAAAGAAAATAAGGTAAGTACTTGCTAAAAATACTGATATGTAAGCTAAAAGTGCCAGATTATTAATTTTTAGAATGAATGGCTTGAATTCTAATAAGAATATAAGAAAATAGTCTATAAATAAAACAATTTGAGTGATAATTGGAAAAAATAGGACTTCTACTTTTTAGAAATAATCTCCGTTTAAATGATAATCTTGTATTAGCAAAGGCATTACAAGAGTGTGATAAACTAATTTACCTTTATATATTTCCAGAAATATACTTTTCTAATCTTAGATGTGGTCATCCTAAGGTTGGTAAATATAGAATGAAATTCCTTTTTGAAACTGTTGAGGATTTAAAACAGAATTTAAAGAGAAATGAAAATGACTTAATAATTAAAAAAGGAAATACTTTAAAAATAGTTAGTCAACTTATTGAAAAATATAATGTTAGTGATGTTTACTTAAATAATGAAATTTGCTCAGAAGAAGTTCAAGATGAAGCAGATTTATTGACAATTCCAAATATCAAAATTCATAAGGTGTGGGATTCAACTTTATTTGAACTTAATAGGTTACCTTTCAGCATTAGTGATTTACCAGATATATTTACACAATTTAGACAAAGGGTAGAGAAGTACTCATTACCAATTGAACCAATTGGAATACCGAAAGAAATATCGCAGAAAGCTTTTAATTGTAATGAAATTTCAGATGTAAATAGATTTGAAGATTTAGGTTTCACTGATTTTGAGATAAATCCTAATTCGGTATTAGAATTTAAAGGGGGTGAAACTGAGGCTTTAAAAAGACTGGAATACTATACCTTTGAAAGTCAAAAGTTGTCCTTTTACAAGCAAACCCGCAATGGCTTATTAGGGGAAGGATATTCATCAAAACTTTCAGCTTGGTTAGCAAATGGTAGTATTTCTGCAAGAACTATCTATAACAAAGTGAAACAATATGAAAAAGAAGTAATTGAAAATGAATCTACTTATTGGCTGATTTTTGAACTTATCTGGAGAGATTATTTCAAATTTGTTGCACTTAAATACTGTACAGGTATTTTTAAAATTGAAGGAATTAAGAAGTTATCAAAGAGATATTCTAATGATATGGCAAAATTTCAATCTTGGGTAAATGGAAGAACAAATGAAGATTTCGTTAATGCAAATATGATAGAATTAAATTTAACTGGGTGGATGAGTAATAGAGGAAGGCAGAATGTTGCTTCTTATTTAGTACACGATTTAATGATAGATTGGCGATTAGGAGCAGAATATTTTGAATCTTTGCTATTAGATTATGACCCAACGAGTAATTGGTGTAATTGGCAATATGTAGCTGGGGTTGGTAATGACCCAAGAGAAAATAGAAAATTCAATATTAAAAGACAACAAGATATGTACGATAGCAATCAAAAATTCACAAATAAGTGGCTGAAAATTAATACAACACAGACTTTATTCTAAAGCTAAATAAATAGTAAACTTACTCCAATTATTGTGATTATTGAACCAATTATAGTCCATAAGTTTATTTTTTCTTTATAAATCCACCAAGTTAACGGAAGCATCAAAATAGGTTGTGTAGCCATTAGAGTAGAGGCAATTCCAATTTTTGTATGTTGGATTGCATAGAAGCTCATTGCAATTCCGAGACATGGACCAAAAAGTGAACCTAAGAATATACCAATCTTAGCACCTTTATCAATAGGGTAAATTTTCATAGGGTTGATATACTTCTTGAGATATATTGACAAGGGGAGTAGAATTATTGAGGCAGTGAGCAATCTGTAAAAACTTGCTATTAAAGGATTTAATTCTCCGTAAGAAAATGAGAATTTAGTTATGACGAGTCCAATTGCTTGACAAACTGCTCCAATAAGAGCAAAAAGTACACCTTTTTTTGAAAAGACAAATTTAGATTTTTCATTGCTTCTGAAATAAATCACTAAGAAAATACCAGTTAAGGAAGTCATCATAGCAACTATAGTAAGCCCAGAAAGTGTTTCACCTAAAAAAATATATGAAAGTATTGAAGAATAAAATGGACTAGAAGCCATTATCAAAATACTTAATCTGGGTCCTATTATAGCAAAAGCTTTAAAATAGAATGAATCACCAATTACTAAACCGAAAATTCCGCTAAGAGTGAGCAATAGCATCTGTTCATTGGCTATAATTAGATTAAAACTGAAACAAAAAGATATTATAAGTATGTAGATACAAGCTAATAACATTCTATCAATATTAAGCTGAATAGCACCATATTTACTTGCTATAGAAGTAAAAGCAAATGACGTTCCAGCCCACATTAGTGTAACCGATAAAGCGGCTAACTCTCCTAAAAACTGCATTAAATGTAGATTTATTCTTAATTTGAAAAATATTTTGAATCAAACTAACAAATTAGAGATAAGGATTAATAACAAAGCCGATGACAGATAGTAATGTCAAACAAGAGCAGAGAGAAATGGGCTTTTTCGACCATTTAGGTGAGTTGAGAATAAGGTTAATCTATTCCTTACTTGGATTGGCAGTAGCATCAGCAGTAGCAGGGTACTATATTGATTTTATTATGGATCAATTGCTATTAAAACCAGCTTTAATTGCCAAAATAACCTTGCAGAACTTGAAAGTATTTGGTCAACCTGTCTTATACTTTAAAGTAATTATAATGGTAGGTATAATTCTATCATTCCCATTTACTGCTTATCAAATATGGAAGTTCGTAGAGCCAGCATTGTATTCAAATGAGAAGGGATGGGCTAGAAGGATAACTTTTTTTACAACACTTTGTTTTGTCTGTGGAGTTGCCTTTTCATATTTTGTTATGATACCCTCAATGTTGGCTTTCTCCTCTGGATTTGGGAGTAGTAATATCAAAAACATAGTCGATATTAATGAGTATTGGAGCTTTCTAACACTTATGATATTGGCAGCGGGATTTTTCTTTGAGTTACCAATGATTTCATTTGTTTTATCAAAGATCGGAATGCTAACTCCACGTTTTTTGAGAAAGTATAGAAGACATAGTATTGTAATAATATTATTGGTATCCGCTATTATTACACCAAGCCCAGACCCTGTAAATCAGATGATTGTAGCCATTCCAATCTATATACTTTACGAAATAAGTATAATAGTTTCAAAGCTATCATTAAAAAAGACAATTGAAGAGAGTTAAATCTAAATTAACTCGTCATTGAAAGAAAAAAGAATGTAGAGCCAAAGTAAATGAGTTTATCAGAGATTGCAAAAATAGTAAAGCCAAACATTGAAGAGTTTAATACTTATTTTGATGAAGTAATGCGAACGAAAGTTGCATTGTTAAATTTAGTATTAAAGTATATAGCTTTACGCAAAGGAAAGCAAGTAAGACCAACGTTAGTATTTCTAAGTGCAGGTGCAGTAGGTAGTATCTCCAAGAGGAGCCATATTGGTGCTGCAATGATAGAGCTACTTCATACCGCAACTTTAGTACATGATGATGTAGTGGATAAAGCTGAAGAACGAAGAGGTGTTGCCTCGATAAATGCTAATTGGAATAATAAGATAGCAGTATTGGTAGGGGATTTCTTACTATCAAAGGGGCTATTAGAATCAGTTGAAAATGATGAATTCCAGTTCTTAAAAGTTACAGCTAGAGCAGTTAGAAGGATGAGCGAAGGTGAGCTCATGGCAGTAGATAAAATTAAATCATTTGATATAAGTGAAGAGGAATACTATCAAATTATTTCAGATAAAACAGCATCTTTGCTATCTGCATGTTGTGAAGTAGGAGCGATTTCTGTAACTGATGATAAGTCAATACATAAAAAGCTAGAGTTATTCGGAGAATATCTTGGTATAGCATTTCAAATAAAAGATGATATTTTAGACTACGAATCAAAATCTACTATTTTAGGTAAACCTGTTGGAAATGATATTAGAGAAAGAAAAGTAACACTTCCTTTGATTTATGCTTTTAGAAATTCTGAAAGTGGTGAAGCAAAAAAAATATTTAAGAAAATGAAGTCTGGTAATTTGTCATCAGTTGAAGTTCAATCAATAATAGATTTTGCTGAAAAGAATGGAGGATTGGACTATTCAAGAACTAAAGCAGAAGAATATCGTAATTTGGCATTAGAGCAAATAGCTTCATTTGAAGATACAGAATATAAAAGTGCATTGCTAAATTTTGCAGATTTTGTAATTTCAAGAAAGAAGTAAATTTAAAAGTACAAAATTCAGGAGACAAACATGGAATCGTATAACGTACAAAACTCTTATACCGAAGTAAAACCAGTTTCTCAAAAGCTAAGTGCAGTATATACTAAAATGTTCGGTGGATTAGCTGTTACCTCAGTAGCATCTTTCCTTACATTAAATAGTGGACTTTTGGAAGTTTTGGGAGGTTCGGTATTTATTCTTCTTCTAATTGAAATAGGATTAGTATGGTTTATAAGTGCAAGGATTGAGACTATGTCTATCCCTGCAATGTATGCAAGTTTTTATATCTACTCGATTTTAAATGGAATTACATTGTCGGTAGTTGTAGCCGCATATACTTCTGAGTCTGTATTTATTGCATTCTCATCTACTGCTGTTATTTTTGCAGCAATGTCGATTATAGGAAAAACTACAAAGAAAGATTTGGCACCTATGGGATCCTTTATGTATATGGGTCTTATTGGAATGGTGTTTGCGATAGTTATCAATTTGTTTGTTGGAAGCTCTGCATTAAGCACTACAATATCAATATTAATGGTGATAATATTTTCAGGACTTACAGCTTGGGAAACTCAAGAAATGAAACTTGCTTTAGCTGAAGTAGATTCTGACGATACTGAGAAAAGATTAACGACATTTTTTGCATTGTCACTTTATCTTAATTTCATAAATATCTTTTTAAGTCTTTTGAGACTTTTTGGAGATAGAGACTAATTAGATGATAACACCACTTTTTGCAGTAGAGGCAGAAGAGCTATTAGCTATAGGAAAAGCTAATGAAGCTATAGAGCTTTGCATTGATGGATTAAAAGAATATCCTCATTATATATCTGCACATGGTGTATTAGCAAGAGCTTATGAATTAATAGGTGATAATGAGCATTCTAAGGGTGTGATTAACGAGCTACAGAGTAAGTTCCCAAATAATAAAATTTCCAGAAAGTTAGCTGATTTTTCAGAGAAAGGTAAGATTTCAGAATATATTGATATCAAACCTCAAACATTGATTAATAATAGCAAAAAATCAAAACTTACTAAACCAAAAGTAAAACCTAAGGTAAAAGAAACTAAGAAGTTAGAGATTGGAAAAATCACACATACAATTAGTAAAAGTGATTTAGATGAAATGCAATTGGGTATAAGATGGAATGCAATAACAAACTCTGTGATGGAATTTCCTAAACAAGAATTTGTGGTGTATTCAAGAGATAACTATTTTTCTTTTAACAACATTCTTCCAGAATTCCAATTACCAAAAGTAAAAAGAAAAAAAAGTATTGTTAAAGAAGATGTAATTGAAGATAGATTAAATAATGTAAGTAATGATGATATTTCAACATTAGATGAAAAAGAGAATGAATTATATAATGTATTACCAGAAATCTATAGTGATGAGATTTTAGAATTATTAGATGATGAGATTGATATTTCATTGAACAATAGCGCGGATTTAAACAATGCAGATGTCAGTCATTTAGAAAGTAATACTAAGCAATTTGAATTAGATACAGAAGAGTTATTCTTAGATGATGAAGAAAATATTGGCTTTGTAAATGAACCAGAAAGAGAAATTTTCCAAGAAATAATTTCTGCTACAAAAAATCTACCTAATAAAATAAGTGTAGAAGATTTATCTCACCAATTAGAAGATTTTGAATTCAGTGGTGATGAATCAGAAGAGGAAGAAGATTATACAGATTTTGCAACTGAAACACTTGCTGAAATATATATAGAGCAAGGTGCTATAAAGTCTGCAATTAAAATTTATGAAACATTAATAATCAATGAGCCAACAAAAGCCGAGTACTTTTCAAATAAAATACTTGAGCTTAAGCAATCTAAAAAGTAAATTTACTTTAATCAGTTATTTATTGGCTTAAATCTACTTCTTTGTCGGACTGTAATTCTTTAATTGGAATTGAAAAAGCAAAAGTGGAGCCCTTGCCTACAGTAGAACGCACCCAAACTCGACCATTATGAGCTTCAACTAGTTTTTTCACAATCCATAAGCCCAAACCTGTAGATGATTCACCTTTAGTGGGCTTGGCACTAAGTTGTGCTCCACGTTGGAAGGCATTTATAATATCATCTTCTGTAAGCCCTTGTCCAGTATCACTTACTTCAAATATAACATTGCTATTATCACTATTAATAGATAATTTTACCATTCCGCCTTCATTTGTAAACTTTATAGCATTAGAAAGTAAATTATCAAGTACTTCATCAATTTTTTGAGCATCAAATTTAATATCGGGTAAACTTGCAGGTATA
>VYMC01000198.1_pt1 | contig 14007 bp, 7 predicted proteins | sample 5115301 | NCBI WGS metagenome assembly VYMC01 (sample SAMN12291802, study PRJNA351875) | freshwater metagenome | isolation source: freshwater lake | place: USA: Michigan, Wintergreen Lake | collected 2013-08-08 | reverse complement strand
AAGTATATTGATTCACCAGGTGTTGTTACTACTTTTGTTTTACCAAATAATGGCATAGTAAGAGGTAAAGAGTTAGTTCAAAATAAATTTGAGAATGGACTTAATGCTAGTTGGGTAATGATGAGAGCTGGTACTGAAATTGTTGTTATGGCACATGCACGTGGTTATATTGAAGGATTTTATCTTAACAATGATGAAAGTACCCAGTTGATTGAATCTGCCTCAATAATAAAACTTAAAGCAAATGATACTATTGAATTGAAAATATACTTAACTAAAAAGCCACCTGTTGAAATGAGAAAAGTTTCAGGTAAAGTTTCTATTAAAGGTAATAATAATGCTGATATTCAAGCTGATGTAATTTTCCACCCATACGAAAAGATTTTGGGTAGTAAAGATAGGCAAGATTTGGACCTTGACATAAAACTTCACACAACTACTAATAGAGACGGCACATACGAAATAAATTTACCTATGAGTGGTATATTTATCGCAATGGCTTCTTCTTCAAGGTTGACTAACTCAATGATACAACCACAAATTCAATTTTACAATAAAGTAACTACTCCACTTGAAGCAGATATTTTAGTTGTAGATGGGGATATTGATAATGTTGATTTTGAATTTGATTTATCAAGCAAAATGGGAGATAAACTTGGTAGCTTCACAGGTAGTATCAAAGGAGATAAAGGTGAATTACTTCAAGGTACTGTAGTATTATTCTCTACTCCTAAAAAAGATAAACCTGCCAAAAAAGTAGCTACTTTTGAAGCAAATCCTGATGGATATTATCAAGCACTTAATGTACCTTATGGTGAATATGTTGTACTTACTATTCCAAATAATAAAGAATATTTCCCTGGGTTTATGAAAAATGGTTCTTTGGTTACTCTCAAGTGGAGAGATGCTGAAAGAGTTACAGTAGGTGAAGTTATGCCTGATGTAGTTTATACATCTACTCATAAAAAAATTACTCCTAAAAACGGAATTGGTGGCGTAGTTGGAAGAGTAACTGGCTCGAAAGGTATTGTTGGTGGTAAAAGTAATGAATTAGGTAGCTCTGATGGCTTGGCTGGTTCTATAATTTACTTGCTTGATAATAAAGGTTCTGTAGTGGATTACTCTATAACAGAGAAAACAGGGAATTTTGAAATTTCACAAGTTGCTAACGGTCAATATACTCTTCTTTCAGATGCAGTTGGGTTCGTTCAAATGAGAAAAGAAGTAGTAATAGATTACAAATCGAATCCTGTAGTTGAAACTAACATCGCACTTACTGAAGATGCTACATTAAGTAGTGAAGTTGTTGCTAATTCTGATGCTCTAACTGTATCACCGATGCCAGTAATCAATCAAGCACAAATTCGCTTTACTGCTAATGATGGCACAGCTTTAGTAAATATACTAAATCAAGTAGGACAGCAAATAGATTCATTTACACAATCTACAACTGAAGGTGTAAATGTAGTTAACTTTGATTTTTCTAACTACCCATCTGGAGCATATATCGTTACTGTAAGCCATAATGGGGATTTACTAACTCGTACTTTTACAGTTAATAAATAAATTAACTTACATTAATTACAAAAAAAAGCTACCCTAGAAATAGGGTAGCTTTTTATTTTAAAAATTTAGGAAAATATTTATTTGGAAATAATAAAAGTTTAAGTTAGATTTATCACGTGATAATAGTTTCACAAATTAATAACTTATTAATAAAGGAGTTCACAATGAACACAAAAAATACTACTCGAACAGCTAACTATATATATATATATATATAGTTTAGTTAATTTACTTAAAAGTAAATTTTATTATTTGTTCGCATTTTGTATGCTTTTACTTAGTACTCAAATTAGTTATGGGCAGTTCGAATTATACCCGAATATGAATCCATTTAATAAAAGTATAATTAAGAAATGTACAGATACTTGTGCTTCTTCTACTTGGAGTAAAGGTGGCTACAATAAAGAAATAACTTGTTATAATTCAAATGGTAGTTCTTACCCTGCAAAAATTAGAGTTAAATATCTTTGGAGAAAAAATACTTGTGTTGTACCCGTGTATAATGAATTTATAATTGACTCTATATTTGCAGACAATAGTTATAAAAATTGCATGGGTTCTAATTGGCTTGATTCAGTATTAGTAGATGCTACATATCAAATAATGTGGGGTTTGTTCTCAAAGAATAGAATTTTAAGTGTTGGCCAATGTGATACTTTAATGAGAGGCATTAATGCAGCTTGTATGAAAAGCACTGATACTGAATATTTATATGCAGGTCAATTAGATGATGATTATATAGGGTGCAATCCTGGTGATATTTTCAATTTCACCTCTATAGTTACACCTTGCGATTCAATATGCTGTAAAGTTAAATATGCTATATGTAAAGTAGCAGAACCAAATGGTAGGAGAATGGAAATGTTACATTGGGCTCAGGTATATAAAATTCAAGATGAAAGCCCAATGTCAATTATTTGCAATAACTTCCCTAATCCTGCAACATGCATTTACTCTTGTGCTGCTTTAAAGAATTTCCCTGTTTATCCATTTAGCAGTGGAAATCCAAACTTTGGTGAAATATATAATAGGTTACCTAACTTCACAAATATTAATTATAGCCCTATAGAAAAGTCTTTAGAAGTAAATTATGGGTTCAAAAATCTAACTATACTCAATACATCAGGGAAAGTTCTTCTAACCATTAATTGTGAAGGTAAGTATCAAAAAATAGATTTATCACATTACATCAATGGGGTTTATTTAATCAACTTAATTAAGGATAATGATGAAGTTATTTCTGAAAAAATTATTATTGCTAATTAGTGTTATTGTTATTAGTAACAGCTATTTAATAGCTTTTGAAAACACTACTTGCAAGTTAATTGATAGTCTAAAGCTGGAATCATTTTCAATAAAGTTATCTAAAGTTGCTACAAATGACTATCTAATACTTCATGAAAATAGATATATTTATGAAATGAAGTATAATGATTCCAAGTTTGTAGTTGATAAAGAAAAGTACAAAAATACTTACAAACATTTATCTTCAAATAATTTTTATTTAAAAGAAGCAGTAATATCAGATGATAAAATATTGATATTTGAAGATGGACGTGAAAGTATTATCGACTTAAAATCTGATAAGATGGTAACTACTACTTTTAAAGAGCAAGGTATCGTGGGAGATCAAACCTTAGTTAGAAATGATTTGAATAATCAAATTGTAGTATTTCTATTGGGTGAAAATGATACACTTACTTACTTTCATAAAATAGCAGATTATAAAGAGAATAATACTTGGAAGAAAGTAAGTTTGAATAATTTAAAGAAAATAAGTATTGATTGGATTAAGTTTATTAATGATAGTATCGTTGTATTAATACAATCACCTATCATTAAAGATGATTACAATCGACTTACATTTTTAAATACCAAATCACATAAAATAGAAAAAACAGTTGACTTACCTTTCTATAATTTGACTACACTATATGATGCCTTTTCTTACGATAAAGAGACAAATACCTTTATCTTTACAGGTAAATCTTTTAAGGAAATTGAAAAACCAATTCATTTTATTCTTAAAACAAGTAATTTCGGAAATACTTTTCAAACTATTGTTGACTCTATACCTTTAAATATAGGTATGGATATCGATAATATTGTACACTTTGAAAATACTATAGTATTTACTTCCTTAGATGAAATAGTATATAGTTTAGACGATGGAAAGAATTGGAAAAGATTAGATTGCAATGTTCCTAATTTTTACTATAAGAACCTTACTGCTTTGGATAAAGATAACTTTATGTTAATAGCTGAGCCAGTTGGTATAGTACATTTTAAAATTGATAGAACTTCAAGCAATAATGAGTTGGATTACATTGATACAAAGATACTGACGATTTCTGATAAGCAACTTATAGCAATTGAAACACCAACACAGATTACATTGTCAGACCAAATGGGTAGATACATAAGATTTGATGACATAGAATCGGCGAACCACTACTTAAAGAACGCTAAAGGTTTATTACTAATTAAAGCAGAGTTTAGTAATAATAGAGTTGTTACATTAAAGCACTTGTTTGAATAAGATATTTCTTGAATAATAAAAGTAAGCCGAGCTTAATACTTGGCTTACTTTTTATTTAAATATCTTTCAATAGCTATTTGCCATGCGAAGCAATTTCTTAATGTCCTTAGTTATACTAGGAAATTCATTATAGAATTCATCTACCTTAGTTTCATCTAATTGGAATGCTCTTGCAAGGTATTTAGCGGCATTTTGATAATCTTGCTCTACAGTAAATACTTTCGCTAATACATAGTAAGCATCAGCCCATTCAGGTGCAATTCTTACTAATTCTAATAGCATTGTTTTAGCTTTGTCAAAGTTTAGTTGCTCAATGTAAAGAATACACAAGTCATAGTAACATTCTATATTTGTATTATCTAGTTTTATTACTTTCTCATAGCACTTTACTGATTCAACGAGATTTCCCATATTGTAATAGGTATCTCCCATTGCATACCAAATATCTGGGTTTTCTTTATTTAGTTTGACAGCTTTTTTGTAATCTTCAATTGCTTTAGGGAATTGCTCCAACGCATCATAGCAAATACCTCTGCCAAAAAATGATTGATAGTTTGCTATTTCAGATTTGATTACCAAGTCAAAAAGTTCAATTGCACGGATGTAATTACCAACATCACCATAGTTGCCTGCAAGATTATGAAGAGTATCTGGGTCGTTAGGGTTTAGTTCTAAGTTTTTTTCATAGCATTCAATTGCCTCTTTTATTTTACCAATAGATGAGTAGCTATTGCCCATATTATACCAAGCTACTGATAAATCTGGCTTTATTTGAATAGCTATATCATAAGATTCAATTGCTTTTAAATGTTGCTCACGTTGTGAATACATAACCCCTTTATTATACCACAAATTGTAGTCATAAGGGTCTTCTTCAATAGCTTTATCATAGGTTTCAATAGCCTTATCATGTTTACCAACTAAGCTATAAACAAATGCTAATTCTACAAATGCATCTAATTTGAACTCTGGCTTTGAAGATATAAAATTTAATAGCTGAATGCTCTCTTTATAATTTCCTAAACCAGTATGGCAAAGTGAGAGTTGAAAAAGAATATCACCATCTTCTGGGTCTTCAATCAATAGAAGATTTAGCATTTCAATTGCATCTTCATAATTACCAACATGCTCATAAATCATAGCACGAATCATTCTTACTTCACTATCAAAAGGACTGATTGACATTGCCTTTGTTATATTAGATTCAGCTTGACTAACTAAAGATAGACTTATCTGTGCATATGCTAATTTTGATAAAGCATCTGCCGAGTAAGGTGCTACGGTACTCCATAACTTGCCAAAATACATAGCATCATTGAACTTCTCTTCATTGATGCAGTAATTAGTAAGACCTTCTAAAATCTCTACACTTGGAATTTCTTCATTATTTTTGAAAGCTCTACGATAACGACGAACCTTCTCATTCATCTCATCTTTATTCGAGTAATCGAATAAGCCATCTTCATAATCTTCTTCGTAATTCATTTTCCTCAATGCCTTTAAGAACTTTCACTTAAATACAAATACCTTTTTAAATATAAAAGCGAAAGTTCTCCCAAAAGTTACAAATCCTTCAAAAATTTTCCACAGTATGAATATTCAGTTAAGAATATAAACACAATGTAAGTAAATGAGAAATATACAGTTAAAGGGACGCAAATATATGTAAATAAATTTACCTTTTTGGGAAAAATATATTGCTTCTTCCTGCGTAATTTCATCAGAAATTACTATAATTCCAATTCACAAAATAAAAGAGACTTTTAATTGGATAAACTAAATGATTAATTATAGCTACAGCAAGTAATACAAATATCTTACTACTCAAAAGTAATTACAATTGTAAAAGTATTATATTATCAATTAAATCTAAGACAACTTTTAAAAGTAAATTACAATGCCTTTCATAACTCCAAGTGTATTAGAGTCTGAGTTAATAAAATTAGAACTACTAACAGAGCAAGATTTTGATGATTTATACCTAATTGCCTCTGATAAACTTCTATGGGAACAGCATCCAAACCCAGATAGATATAAAAAGGAGGTATTTAGAAATTTCTTTAATGGTGCATTGGAGAATAAGTCATCTTACAAATTAATTGATAAAACTGGTAATAAAGTTATTGGCTCTAGCAGATATTATGATTTGAATGAAGAAAAATCAGAAATAGCAATTGGATATACGTTTGTTGGTAGAGAATTTTGGGGTGGAAAATACAATTTTGCAATGAAGCATCTGATGTTGCAATATGCCTTCAAGTTTGTAGAGAATGTAATATTTCATATTGGTGCATGTAATACTCGCTCTCAAATTGCTATTACTCGCTTTGGAGCTAATAAATTTGAAGAAAGAGAAATTGCCTACTATGGTGAAAACAAAGCTATGAACTACATTTATCGAATTACAAAGAATGAATATAATAAGCTTTATCAATTTTAATATTATTTTGTTTTAAGAGTATTACTAATATCTATTGCATTTACTTTAATCTATATTTAGTCAAGTCAAGTCCTGAATTAGCTTAATTATTCAGTTTAAAGTCTTAATTTTGTTGCTTAGTCAATCCGAAAATAGAAAATGATAGAGTTTAGTAAGAATTTTAATCCAAACGAAAGAGAACAATTTTGGTATAAAATCTGGCAAGAAAACCAGATATATAAAGCTGATAATCAATCAGAAAAGCCAGCTTATTCTATACTTATGCCACCGCCTAACGTTACGGGGATTTTGCATTTTGGTCACGTCTTGAATCATACCCTCCAAGATATATATATACGATATAAAAGGATGTATGGCTATGAGGTATGTTGGTTCCCTGGTCTAGACCATGCTGGTATTGCTACTCAAGCTAGGGTTGAAAAGGAACTGAAAAAGAACGAAAACTTAACCCGATATGATTTGGGCAGAGATAAATTCGTAGAGAAAGTAAAAGAATGGAAAGAAGAATACGGTAATATTATCCTTGACCAATTGGCTCAATTAGGAATTTCAGCTGACTGGTCAAGAACTCTTTACACTCTTGATGAAGGTGCTTCTAATGCAGTTCAAGAAGTATTTGTCAGACTCTTTGATGAAGGGCTTATCTATCGTGGTAAACGCATAATTAATTGGTCTCCTTTAGCTCAAACTGCTCTTTCAGATGAAGAAGTTGAATTTAGAGAAGTAAAAGAATATCTCTACACTCTCAGATATTACTTTGAAGATAAGACAATTACACTTGATAATGGTGAAAATTATTTAAAAGTAGCAACTGTTAGACCTGAAACAATCTATGGTGATATTGCTGTAGCAGTTAATCCTAATGATGAAAGATACAAGCATTTGATAGGTGAAAAAGTAATTGTGCCTATGGTTAACAGGCCTGTACCAATCATTGCAGATGACTATGCAGACCCTACTTTTGGTACTGGTTGTGTTAAAATTACACCAGCTCACGATCCAAATGACTTTGAATTAGGATTAAGGCACAATCTAGAGCAAATAAATACTATAAATCCTGATGGTACTTTGAATGAACTTACTGGTAAATTCAATGGTTTAGATAGGTTCGATGCAAGAAAAGCTTTTATGTCCGATTTACAAAGCTTAGATTTAGTAGAAAAAATTGAAGATTATACCCATAATGTTGGCTTTTCTCAACGTGGTGGTGAGCCGATAGAGCCATATCTTAGCGACCAATGGTTTGTGAATATGAAAGCTCTCACTACTGATGCACTTGAAGTTGTAAAAAGAGGTGAAATTAAGTTTCACCCTAATCACTGGGTAAAAACTTATGAGAATTGGCTAACAAATATCAAAGATTGGTGTATATCTCGCCAGCTATGGTGGGGACATAGAATCCCTGTTTATTATGCAGAAGATGGTAGCTTTACTGCTGCTAACAATATTGATGAAGCCAGACTAAAACTAGGTTTAGATAGCAATGCAATACTTAGACAAGACGAAGATGTACTTGATACGTGGTTTTCTTCTTGGCTATGGCCCATGACTACTATGGGTTGGTTGGCTGATGGGAAAACAGAAGAAACTACCGAGCAAAGTAAATTTTTACCTACAGACTTATTAGTTACAGCTCCAGATATTATATTCTTTTGGGTGGCTCGTATGATAATGGCTACTTACAAGTATAAAAAAGTAATTCCATTTAAGAATGTATATTTTACATCCTTAGTAAGAGATGGACAAGGTAGGAAGTTGTCTAAATCACTTGGTAACTCACCAGACCCACTAAATATAATTAATAAATATGGAGCTGATGCTACTCGATTCACTATGATTTATCTTGCTCCTCTTGGGCTTGATGTAAGAATGGATATCAATACCGAAACTCAAGATATTCCTTCTATGGAAATAGGACGTAATTTCCAGAATAAAGTATGGAATGCAGGTAGATTCTTGCAAATGAATCTAAATCAAGCTAAAGAAGAAGAGAATAATTCTGCTACAGATTTGGATTTCACCTCTATTAATAGTTGGATTGAGTCTTCTCTTAATAATTGTATTCAAAGGGTTAATTCTTCGCTTGATGCCTACAATGTTAGTGATTATTCAAAAGCACTTCATGAATTTATTTGGAGAGATTTTTGTGATTGGTATGTTGAATTAGTTAAAATCTATTCTCAACAAGATACAAGTAAAATCTCTAAAATAAAGGTATTAGAATTTTCTATTTCAATTTATAAAGATATTCTAAAGCTACTTCACCCTACAATGCCTTTTATTACTGAAGAATTGTGGCATTTACTTTTTGAAGAAAATCCAAATAAATCTATATCTACTGAGCAATTCCCAACATATAATGAACAATCAAATAGTATTCTAATTCAACAGCAATTTGATATGTTCAAGCTATTGGTAGATGAATTGAGAACCTTAAAAGCTAAGTCTAAAATAGCAAATCAAAAATCAGAAGTTATTATCAAATCTAACGATAATGAACTAAATTCATTCCTTATCTATAATGCTCTTTATTTTAATGGATTAACTAAATCAACTGAAGTAAAATTCAATACTGACATTATTGGTAATAAGGTTACTACTGTAATTCAAGGGATTGAAATTATTATACCAATTCCTGAAAATACAATTGATATTGAGTCAGAAAAAAGTAGAATTGAATCAGAATTAAATAGATTACAAAAGCAGGTTGATGGCATTAATGCTAAGCTTAGTAATCAAGGATTCGTGGCAAAAGCACCTCAGAATGTAATTGACACAGAAAAGAAAAAGCTCAATGATATGCAAAATAGTATTAGTGTATTAAAAACTAACCTTGCAAATCTTGAATAAAAAATATAAAATACTACTTTTTAATTGGCAAGATATTAAAAACCCTTTAGGAGGCGGTGCAGAAGTACATATGCACGAGATTTTCCGAAGGATAGCTTCTCTTGGGCATAGAGTTGTGCTATATAGTTGCTCAGTACCTAATTTACCTGAATTTGAGGTAATAGAAGGTATTGAAGTCTATAGAATAGGAAAAAGAGATACTTTCAACTTTATAGTGCCATCTTTATATAAGAAAGCAGTAGAAAAAGAGGATTTTGATATCGTTATAGATGATATTAATAAGATTCCTTTTTATACACCACTTTATGTGAAAGAGCCACTACTTGCTATATCACATCATTTCTTTGGTAAGAGTATCTATAGAGAAACCAATATAATTGCTGGCACTTATGTTTACTTATCTGAAAAACTAGTTAATTTAGTATATAATAACACACCATTTGCAGTTGTTTCACAAAGTACTTTAGATGAATTCAAAGAGCGTGGTTTTAATACAAAGCAATTTAAAGTGATATATAATGCTCTTACTTTATTAGATTACCCTCTGAAAGTAGCTCAAAAGCAAATTGAACCTACTTTTACTTACTTCGGTAGATTGAAGAAATACAAATCCGTTGACCATCTTTTCTTAGCTTTTGCCAAACTGAAAGAAAGAATACCCAATGCAAAGCTTTGGACTATAGGCAGGGGTGACTTTGAGCCATACCTAAAAGAACTTGCTATAAAGCTTGGTATTGACAATGACGTTACCTTTCATGGCTATGTAGATGATAAACTAAAACTTGAATTACTCTCGGCTTCTCATTTGGTTGTCAATACCTCTATGAAAGAAGGTTGGGGCATTACAAATTTGGAAGCTAATGCTTGTGGCACTCCAGTTATATCTGCAAACGTACCTGGACTAAAAGATTCAGTCTCAATAGGTAATTCCGGTTATCTATATGAATATTCAAATATTAATGAATTATCCAATCTACTATATAATACTATAGAAAATCAAGATGATTATAATAAGTTATGCCATTCATCTATTGTCTGGGCAAATGAATTCTCTTGGGATAACTCAGCCGAGCAAATGCTTGAATATATAGAAGAAATTGTTAAAAAGTAAAAGTTAAACTGATAATATCTAATATATCTTTTCAAAAACCTATACCGAAATCAAAAGCCAAATATGGAACACCAAAATTATATCCTATACTAAATGAATAGCTATATCCACTCACTAAATTAATTCTGGAATAATTTATAAAAATATTTGGTTGATTACTATGTCTGAAGTTGCTATGATATAAAGAAAGTAAATCTAAGCTTCTTGAATAGCTGTAACCACTATAAATTCCATAGCTCTTAAGCTGATTACTTCTTTCGTTGTAACTGCTATATCTTATACCTAAATTAGCTCCAACTCCTGTAATCTGATAATTAACATTAAAAAAATTTTGCGAATTGAAATTAGCACCTACTTTTGCCATTAACTCCCATGAGCTTTCTTTATACATACATATTGGCAATAAGAGTCTTTCATAACTTATACCAAAATTATAATAAAATAACAATGGAGTAACCGTAGCTCTTATATAGTTTCTTTGCAAATCATTGAAATAATAACTTTCTGAAAGTGTATCTCTTCTCATTACAAAGTACATATCATCATAATACTTATAGGGATGCTTAAAAACTCCAGAAACCAATACTGGAAATATAGTGATTGCATCAGCTAAAAATGTACCTGTATTAAATTTTAATTTTTGTTTATCTTTTATGGTATCTTGACCTATTGTATCTATTAAGATAATAGAAAGTGATTTCTCCTCGAGTTTTACAAAGTCATAAGTTACCTCAAGAGGTGTAAAACCTTTTAGTGAATCATTTATATAAACTTTCGCACCTTTTGGTTCTGAGTTAATTTGAAACTTTCTTTGATTATGATGAAAAATCAAATTGCACGAGCAAAATAGTAACGAAAATGCAATGATAATTGTTATAGAAAATGTACAAACCTTTACTCTCTGAGATTTAGCGAGACACTTGTATTTCTTTAAGTTGTTACTCAAATTTTTAATTATCAAAACTGTTTTGCTCATAAAACTAACTTAATAATGTAAATTCAAATTTCATATCCCTATAAATGGTGATTTTTATGATTTCCTAATTTCATTTTCAAAGAACAGTAAGTGGTAGTAATATCAATGAATTGTGTTTTTCTTCGATATCGTGATGTAGTAAAATGCGACACTTTGCAATTTTTGGTGACATGATTCAAAGAACTTGTAAGTGCTAGTATTATCAATAAGTTGTGTGTTTTCTTCGATGTCGTGATGTCGGAAAAACGACATTTTTCATTTTTTTTATACTTATCAAGTTTTACCCCCCCTAACCCGTTTGGGACAAGGGGATTTAGCTACTTAGTCTGATGTCGTTTTTTACGACATTTTACAATTTTATTGACATGATTCAAAGTACAGTAAGTAACACACCCCGCCTTTCAGGCACCCCTCTCAAGAGGGGACAGACACCTCAATGTCGTTTTTAGCGACATAATTCAATTTTTAGCGACATAATTCAAAGAACTTGTAAGTGCTAGTATTATCAATGAGTTGTGTTTTGACTTGATGTCGTGATGTCGAAAAAGCGACACTTTTCAAAAAGTTGCGACATTCCCTTCAACCCCACCCTAGCACTGATGTCCCTAAATCCTCACAAGTTCGGATTTTGGGAACCCTAAGGTCGTATGTCTGCAAAATACAATTTCTTGCGGAATTTAGGTTGTAAGTTTAACTTGCGATGTCGTTTTTTGCGACATAATTCATTTTTTGCGACAGTATTCAAAGAACAGAAAGTATAGTAATATCAAAGAATTGTGTATTTTCTTCGATGTCGCGATGTCGTAAAAGCGACACTTTTCAAAAAAAATGCGACATTCACAGACGAGGACGTCTATGCTACCATACTATATCCTGTGGTACAAATATATGAACTAAGGGTGATATAGATATAGCAAAGATTTAGGAAAGAATTTAGGTAAACTGAAACCCCCTAACCCGCTTGGAACAAGGGGGGTGTAGCTAAGCTTCCTTTCGCGGAAGTGAATTCCGCTTCAGGATTATCGTTTGGTGTAGCTAAGCTTCCTTTCGCGGAAGTGAATTCCGCTTCAGGATTATCGTTTGGTGTAGCTAAGCTTCCATAACTTGGAGTGAATCCATGTTGTGGATTATCGTTTGAATTATCTCTCTACTCTAATAACTTTGTTTTCGATGTAAGTGGCGGTGCGGAGTTGGAGGTAGTAGATGCCTGTAGATAGTTGGTCTGTATTTACTGACTTGGTGTGTTTTCCGGTGTCTGTGGTGGAGAGAATTGTCATTACTTGCTGACCGAGAGAGTTTAGAAGTATTAGCTCACTTGGGGCTGCTTCTATTAGAGATACTTCTACATTGAAGTTATCATTTGTTGGGTTGGGAGAGATAGACATTATCCCTGCTTGGAGTTCAGGATTGATTAGTCTTGCTCCGCCATCTTCGCAGATACCAAGTAAGGTAAATGAGCCACTCTTAGCATAAATAACAGCATTATTATCATTTGATTTGGGATTGGAAAGAGTTAATTCACAACCTTATGCATTACCTAAAGCTACTTCAAAGTCTATTGTAGTGAGGGTTTCACCAGCTTTTTGCTTGTTGTAAGGGATATTAAGATTTATTGTTGCTTTGTCTCCAGTATTAATTGGGTTGTAATTACCAATAGGTCTTAGTAAGGTTCGGTTGTATTCAAGGTCAAGGGAGAGGGAGGTGATTTTGGATAAACTCAAATCTTCTTCATATTTTAGTATTATTGGAATTGAAATCTTCTCTCCTGGATAAGCTGATTGATTAATAAGATTTAGTTCCGCGTAGGGATCACCAATACCTCTTCCAAAGAGCAACATTTCGAGGGGGCTTCCTACTCCATTGTAATCAAAACCAATTTTACCTGTAACTCTGCCTCCCTCTTTGGGTTTAAAATATAAAGTCATACTTTTTGAAGAATTAGCAGCTATATCAAAATTAGTAATTGAGTTATCAAAAAATAGTACATCTTTATTATCTAAATATTGAATTGGTGTTATGTTTATGCTTGTAGAACCTTTATTTTCTAAAACAGCAACTATTGAATCTTTTTGTTCACCAACAAGCTTTACTCCCATATCTACTATATCAGTACTTAAAGCTAAATTTTCAATAACTCCTTCACCTCGAATATTAATACTATCCACTTTATCACCAATAGTTGAGCGGACTGTAATCTTTGCATTTCTTGGTCCTACTTGAGTAGGAGAGAATTGAAAAGTAATTGCTTGGCACTCACCAGGAGCTAAGAAGAAATCCCCTGCTCCGCGAGGTATAGCAAATTCAGAAGTATCACCACTTGTTACATCTACACCCAATACATGAAGTGGAGCAGCTCCTTCATTGCAAATTACATCAGTTTCAATTTTATCTACATAACTTCCAACAATTACTTTGCCCATATCAATATCTCTTACATTTAATGCTATTTCAGGCGCAATAATTGAGAATACTGCATCTGAGGTGTCAGATTGGAGGGGTTGTGGATCTAACAAAGAAACTACCCA
>VYMC01000197.1_pt1 | contig 14103 bp, 10 predicted proteins | sample 5115301 | NCBI WGS metagenome assembly VYMC01 (sample SAMN12291802, study PRJNA351875) | freshwater metagenome | isolation source: freshwater lake | place: USA: Michigan, Wintergreen Lake | collected 2013-08-08 | reverse complement strand
CTATGCTGTATATTTTATATTTAACTTCATTATTCTTTAAATTGCATTGTGGATATAAAGCAAGAAATAATTAGTTTGGCAAGTGAGCTTGGCTTTGCAGAGTGTAGAGTTTCAAGCTATAGAATAATGGAAAACGAAGCCAAGAACTACCAAGAGTGGCTTGATTTGGGTTATAATGCTGATATGAAATGGATGGAAAGCAACATAGATAAGAGAAAAGATATATCACTTATCCTTAATGATGTCAAAAGTATTATATCATTAGCTCATCCATACTTTACAGAGAATCATTCAGAAGACACAATCGGGAAAATTGCAAGATATGCTTGGGGTAAAGATTACCACAACGTATTAAGTAAGAAATTGAAACAAATTGTAAGACATATTAATAGTAAAATACCAGAATCTATATCACTTTACTATACAGATACAGGACCAATCCTTGAAAGGCAATGGGCTGAGAATAGTGGTATTGGCTGGCAAGGCAAGAATAGCTTAATACTGAATAGGAAATTAGGTTCATACTTTTTTATCTCCACTATTATTACTAATATTGAGCTTGAACCAGACAAGCACTTTGGAAAAGACTATTGTGGTACTTGCACCAAATGTATTGATGCTTGCCCAACTCAAGCAATCGTTGGTGATAAATTAGTAAATGCGAATAAGTGCATATCTTACTGGACAATTGAATCTAAGCAAGATGAAATTCCTTCAAGTATTGCAAATAATCTTAATGGTTGGGTATTTGGCTGTGATATATGCCAAGAGGTATGCCCTTGGAATAATCATAGAGTAAAACCAACAATCGAGGCTCTATTTTATCCAAGAAATAATGAAAAAACTCTAAACCTAAATGAAATAGAGAATATGTCTTTAGAAGACTTCAATCTACGATTTGCAGTGAGTCCTATTCGCAGAACTAAACTAAGTGGCATAATTCGTAATGCAAAAGCTATTAATAAAAAAGGAGAAAGTAAGTGAATACTAAATATATACTCATATTGTTGGTAATAATTCTAAGTCTAAGTTTCGCAAAAGAGACTGAAGTACAAAAATCTGTTGCTGTAAAATTCAAAATGGTATTCAATCAAGGACAAGCCCAAGAACTATTCTCAATGTTTGACCAAAATATGAAAAGTGCGATTGATTTGGATAAAACTAAAGAATTAATCTCAAGCTTGAATGAACAGTTTGGTTCAATTGAATCAATGTCATACTACAAACAGAATAATAGCTATGGTTTGTATAAGTCGAAATTCTCAAAAGGAGAAATATTGCTTGTACAGATTTCACTTGACCAAAGTGGTTCTATTAATGGACTTTTTTTTAAACCATTTAAAGAAGTAGAAGTGCCAATAATAGAAAGGAATATCACAAAAATGATATTGCCTTTCAAAGGTATTTGGAGTGTAGTTTGGGGAGGAGATAATGTAAAAGATAACTATCATGTAGAAAGTGAAGAACAAAAAAATGCATTTGATTTTGTCATTGAGCAAGATTACAACACATTTACTGGTGATGGAAAAAGTAATGAGCAGTATTTTGCTTTTGGTAAAGAGATTATTGCTCCATGCAAATCACAAGTATATATGGTAGTTGATGGAATCTCCGATAATCCAGTTGGAGAGAAGAATCCTACATTTGCTACTGGTAATACTGTCATTTTGGAGACTTCAAATAAAGAGTATATTATCTTAGCTCATTTCAAGAAAAACTCTATAGTAGTAAAAGAAGGACAATCGGTTAATCAAGGTGATTTATTAGGTTTATGTGGTAATAGTGGCAATTCTACAGAGCCACACCTTCATTTCCATCTTCAAAACACACCAAAACTCTACAATGGTGTAGGAATAAAATGTTATTTTGACAATATAATTGTCAATGATGAAACTAAAAAAGATTACTCACCAATAAAAGATGATAAAGTAGGAAACAAGTAATAATTTGAAATATTCATCTTTCTGAAAGTAATTACATATAAAATTAAACCCAATCATTAAATTTGTAAAGTAAATAGAGAATAGTGGACATGGATTTAGATAAAGTATTTATGCAAGAAGCATTAGAGCTTGCAAGTAAAGGGTTAGGTTCTGTAAGCCCAAACCCACTTGTAGGATGTGTGATTGTAAAAAATAACGAAATAGTAGGTAGAGGTTACCATAAGAAATTTGGTGGTAATCATGCTGAAATCAATGCTATTGAAGATTCAAAGCTTAATGATTTTAAAGATTGCACTTTATACGTGAATTTAGAGCCATGCTCTCATCAAGGTAAGACCCCTCCTTGTGTAGATAAATTAGTAGAACTTGGATTTAAAAGAGTAGTAATAGCTATGCAAGACCCTAACCCATTAGTAGATGGTAAAGGCATAGAAAAATTAAAAAATGCAGGAATCGAAGTGCTACAAGGTGTTCTAGAAGATGAAGCAAAATGGTTGAATAGATATTTCATAAAAGCCAAAACAACAAATAGACCTTACGTTATTCTAAAAACTGGTCAAACTTTAGATGGATTTATAGCAACTAATAAGAAGGGTTCTAAATGGATAACTGGAGAGGAATCTAGGAAAGATGTTCATAGTTTAAGGGCAGAGCTTGATGCTATATTAGTAGGTAGTCAAACTGTTAGGATAGATAATCCTGAATTAACAGTCAGATTGGCAAAGGGTCGTAATCCAAAAAGGATTATACTTGATAAAGACTTATCAATACCCTTGACGCACAATATATATTCAGATGAATTTAGAAAAAATACATTTGTATTTACAAGTGCTGAGCAAGAACTTAGCAAAAAAGCCAATACACTATCAATCGCTGGAACTAAAGTATTTTCAAGTTCAATAAATGATTTAGGTTTGCTTGAAATAAATGAAATTCTAGAAAAGCTTTGTACAGGTCTAGATGTAAATTCATTGATGGTTGAAGGGGGCTCTAAACTTTTTAGCACTTTTCTTGAACAAGAGCTTTATGATGAAGTCAATTGCTACATCAGTGGGAAGATATTTGGTAATGGTATGAGCCCATTTAATACTTTTACAGCAGCTAATGTTAACTCTGCTCCAAATTTAAAGATAGTTAGTACGACTATGCTAGGAGAAGATGTGAAAATAGTTGCTATTAAGAGATGATTCAACAAGAAAGAGTTAACCAAGTAAACTTTGCTGAGTTTAAACCCTTTGAAAATGGAACAATTATATATTGGATTACACGAGAGCATCGTGTAGAAGATAATTGGTCGTTAATTTATGCATACAATTTAGCAGTAAATAATAATCAAAGACTATTGGCTGTAATCAATCTAAATGAAGAAAGTAATATAGATTATGTAATACCTTATAATTTCTTTATTGAAGGACTTGAAGAACTTCAAGAAAATTTCCTCGAATTGAATATCCCTCTATATTTCAATAATGGCAAGTTAAAATATAATATGTATGAAATAGCTCAAGAAGTAAATGCTTCTGCTATAATTACAGACCTATTTCCTCTGAGATATTATAAAAATTTGATAAGTAAAGTAGCTTCTAATATAAATATTCCAATTTATGAAGTTGATTCTCACAATATCGTTCCAATAAAGATTGCTTCTAACAAATTAGAATTTGCTGCATATACAATAAGACCAAAAGTCAATAAAAATCTACCTAGTTATCTTATAGAGTTCCCCAAAATAGGTAGAATAAATAATAACGATAGTGAATTTGTATTAAAATATAAAAATAGATTAAATGAATTACTAAAATCAACTTATAACACTAAGAACTCAATTAAATGGCTAAAACCAGGAACTAAAGCAGGTAATGAAAAACTTGAAGAATTCATTTCTAATAGGTTATCAAAATATGCAATAGATAGAAATAACCCTCTTATCAGAGGAATATCTGATTTATCACCTTATTTTCATTTTGGTTTTATTTCAACTCAAAGAGTAGCACTTGAAATAACTAAATTGGGTATAAATAATGAAAACAATAGCTCCTTTCTAGAAGAAATGATAGTAAGAAGAGAGCTATCAGATAATTTTTGCTACTATAACTCAAACTATGATAACTTTGATGGCATACACGATTGGGCAAAAAAGACCTTAAATGAGCATAGGGCTGATAAAAGACAATATACCTATTCATTAGAGGAATTCGAACTAGCAAAGACTCACGATAATGCTTGGAATGCTGCCCAAAAAGAAATGGTTTTAACAGGCAAAATGCACGGCTATATGCGAATGTACTGGGCTAAAAAGATATTGGAGTGGACTAAAAGCCCCGAAGAAGCTATTGCAGTAGCAATTTATCTAAACGATAAGTACGAATTGGACGGATACGACCCAAATGGATATGTAGGAGTAATGTGGTCAATCGGAGGTGTTCATGATAGAGCTTGGAATGAGAGGGCTATCTTTGGTAAAATTCGATTTATGAATTATGATGGGTTAAAACGTAAAATGAAAATTGGTGATTACGAAGCAAAATGGAATAGTTTAGCTTTTACTAGCCAAAGTTTATTCTAAAAAAATAAATATTGTAGATTTATTTTTAAGTTAAATAACATATATACCAACAAAAAAGCCCTTACTAAATGCAAGGGCTTACTATAGTAAATTTTAGATTGCTATTTTTAATGAGCTACCACAGAATTTAACAAGCCGTATTTTTCACCAACTTTTGCAAAAGTGCTGAGTATTTCATCAAGATGAACCCTTTCATGGCTTGCCATATAGCTAGTTCTCATCATTGACATATTAGGTGGTACTCCAGGTGGGATAAATGCATTTACGAAAACACCTGCTTCGTACAAATCTCTCCAAATATGAAATGCCTTTATCGCAGGATCAATATTTGGGTCATCATAAGAACCAACTATCACAGGTACTATACCTGTCTTATGCTCAATTACAGTAAATCCCATCTCTTTGAAATTCCTACGCATGTAGTCCGCATTTTCAATTAGTTTATCTACTAATTCAGGATGTTGCTCCAAAACTTCCAATGCAGCTAAGGCAGATGCACACGAAGCAGGAGTAGGCGATGCAGAGAAAATTAACGCTGGTGAATGATGCTTAATATAATTGATTACTCTTTCAGGTCCCGCAACAAAGCCACCTAAAGATGCAAATGTTTTAGAGAAAGTACCCATTACCATATCAACTTCATTTGAGCTAAAGCCATAATGACTGTGAGTTCCTCTACCACCTTTGCCTATTACTCCAGTTGCATGTGCATCATCAACTAATATTCTTGCTCCATATTGCTTTGCAAGTTTAACTATATCAGGTAGATTAACTATTTCACCTGTTACTGAAAAAACTCCATCTGTAACAATAACTTTTGATGCTCCTTCAGGTAGAGCTTTCAGAACTCTTTCTAAATCTTCAATATCATTGTGCTTATAGCGTTTGAATTCAGCCATGCCGCTTTTAGCAAGCATAGCTCCAGAAATAAGACAAGCATGATTTTCTTTATCACCGATTATATAATCACCTCTACCAGCTATGGCTGAAACAACACCTAATGCTGTTTGATAGCCAGTCGAAAAAAGCAATACCGACTCATAACCTAAGAACTTTGCAAGTTTAATTTCTAATTCATTGTGTAATTCTATCGTACCTGTTAAGTATCTTGAGCCAGAGCAACCTGTTCCAAACTTATTTATTGCATCAATAGCTGCCTGTTTTACTTTAGGATGAGAAGTCAAACCTAAGTAGTTATTGGAGCCAGCCATAACTACTTTTCTCCCTTCAAGCTGAACAACAGGTCCTTCATTTTCTTGTACAGGGCGGAAGTATGGGTATATCCCAGCCGCCTTAGCTTCATCTGCTCTATTGTAATTAAAACATTTTTCGAATATATCCACTTCTGCTTCCGATTTGTGCTTCAAAAATCTATTTATTTGTGTAACTCCAAATTTACAAAATTTAGTTTAACTAATTAGTACAAATTTTAAGTTCTGGTTAATTAGTTGTTAAGATTATGTAAAGGTGCTTTACTTTCTATATTACTCTTAAATTGCAAAATTGTTTTAGTAAGTTTTAAATTTTGAATAAAATTACCAAAGATATTAATAAGGCAAGTCAAATCTTGATATCAGGTGGGATAGTTGCAATACCTACAGAAACTGTTTATGGTTTGGCTGCTAATGCTTTAGATTTGAATGCTGTTATGTCTGTTTTTAAAGCTAAAGAGAGACCTACTTTCAATCCACTTATTTTGCATTTGAAAAGTACTTACGAAATACAAAAATATGTTAGAGATATACCAAAAGATATACAAAAGCTAATTGATAGATTTTCACCTGGGGCAATTACATTTCTACTTGAAAAGTCAGACCTAGTAGATAACTTAATAACTGCAGGAAGCGATTATGTTGCAGTTAGAGTGCCATCACATCCAATAGCATTAGAATTACTAAAACAACTTGACTTCCCCCTTGTTGCTCCAAGTGCAAATAAATTTGGTACTGTTAGCCCTACTTCTGCTATTGATGTAAGCAATAGCTTGTCTTTTGACATTGACTTAATATTAGATGGTGGAATTTGTGATAAAGGTATAGAGTCAACAATAGTAGGTTATGAAGATGGTAGAGTTATAATCCACAGACTTGGTGCAATAACAGTTGAAGAAATAGAATCTACTTTAAATTCTAAGGTTATAATTCGAAATCAAGGTAGTAATCGCCCAAAGGCACCAGGTCAATTGAAAAGCCACTATGCACCTAAGACTAAGTGTGTGTTTGGAAATATAGATGAGTTGCTTGTATCAATAGATGATTTAGATAGTGTCGGTTTTCTATTATTTGATAATTACAGAACTGAGATATCACAAGAAAAACAAATTGTTCTTTCTTTTAATTCATCTTTGGAAGAAGCAACTAAGAATTTGTATTCATCACTTCGAAAAATAGACCACCTCAATATTAAAATATGCCTTATAGAACCTTTGCCAAATTATGGACTTGGTTTGGCAATCAATGATAGGCTTGAACGTGCTTCATATCACGCTTAAAGATAATTTCCTCGTATGTAACAAACTCTAAGCAAATCACTTATTTGTATTAAGTGTGAAAATAATTTGACACATTATTTGTTAATTAACTTAAATTTCCTCATATTGGAATTTCATAATTGAAATGTAACAGAAAATAGTTAGGGTATCGTATGATTAGAGTTTACTCGATGAAAACCATTTTACTAATTTTGGCTTTGTTTGTAGCAAATACAGTATTTGCATTGGAGCCACAAAAAGAAAGTAAGGACAAACCGAAGCAAGAATTACTTGCTATGAACAATGCTACACTCAACATGTATGCACTTGAAATCACTTCAAATTCTTCTGCACAAGATGGTAGAGGTGGGATTTTAGCTGATAGCAAGATTAGAATTATAAATCTTGGGAAAGTAATAAACCATAAAGGTGTTGATTATGCACCGACTGTATCTGTAGATGGAAAGACACTTTACTATGTATCAGATAGACAAGGTTCAATTCTAAATGCAAACGAAGAACCATCACATGATTTTTGGTATGCAAAAAAGGCAGATAGATATGATACTCTCTTTCAAGCACCTGTGAACCTTGACCCAAGTAATGCACTTGGACTTGGAGGTGTTAATACTCGCTTGAATGAAGGTGCCGCATCACTTGCGGGTGATAAGGTAACTCTTTACTTTACAGGTTGCGGTCGTCCTGACGGGCTTGGCTCTTGTGATATTTACGTCACTACAATTGAAGGAGATAAATGGGGTAAACCAAAGAATCTTGGTAAAAACGTAAACTCAAAGTATTTTGATTCACAACCGGCTATTACTGCTAACCAAGATAGACTTTATTTTGTATCTACTAGACCTGGACCTAACTCTGATGGAGAGCAAACAGAAGATAACATGGATATTTGGTATTCAGACTATGATTTTGATACTGATGACTGGAAACCTGCTCAAAACTTAACAGATATTAATACCAAAAAAACAGATGTGTCTCCATTCATCGCAGCTGATGGGGTTACTCTATTCTTCGCATCAGCAGGTCATACGCCATCTTTTGGTGGTAAAGACTTCTATGTAACAAGAATGGAAGATAGTAAGAAATTTGCCAAAATTGAGAATCTTGGTCAGCCACTTAATACACCTGAAGATGAACAATTTATAACTTTACCTGGTTCTGGTGATATTCTTTATTTCTCTTCTGCAAGAAAAGATTTGAGTGGGGCACAAGGTAGCTATGATATCTTTATGGCTTTTGTACCTTCATTCTTTAAAACAATTACACTATTCGGTACTACCAAAGATGAGTGTACTGAAGAATTCGTACCTACTAAGATTACAATTTACAATCCACACATGAAAACATATATGTATGATTCTCTTACAAGCGAAAAAATGCGCTTTGAGAAATTAATTACAAACGATATGTTTGGTAGTGGTAAAGATACAGTTGGTTATATAAACTTTGAAATTACAGCAGAGAATCCAAAGTATGCTAAACGCACTATTGTTCAACGAATTGATAGACCTAAAGTAACTAAAGAACAAGGTGAAGCTGGTAAATCAGATTCTGATATAAACGTAACAATTACTTTAGGTCAAAAGCCAACACTTTCTAAAATAGTAGAACAAGGTGAATACATTAAAACAACTTCTTCAAAAGTGCCAGAATTAGCTAATTTTGATGGTCTTGTAATGGAAGAAAAAATCTCATGGGATTTATATCCTTTGCTTGGATATGTGTTCTTCGATAAGAATAGTGCTAAATTCCCTGATAGATATAATCTGTTTGAAAACTACAATGAAATTGGTTCATTCAATGATACTAATATAGCAGGTGGTACACTTGATAAATATTATCACGTACTTAATATTTATGCTTATAGATTGACAAAACACCCTAACGCAAAAATCACAATCACTGGATGTAATGATAACGTAACTCCTGAAGAAAAGGGTAATTTAGAACTTTCTCAAAAAAGAGCTCAAATTGTATATGATTACTTCAAAAATGTATGGAAAATCGCTGAAGATAGAATGACTATCAAAACTACTAACTTCCCTAATACTAAATCAAACCCTAATGATACTTTAGGACATGAAGAAAATCGCCGCGTAGAGATTCTTTGTGAAGATTGGGAAGTTGCTAAGCCAGTTTTCCAAAAAGACCCTAAAATTCAACCTGAACCTGAATTTATGGATTTTGTAATGAACAATGGTATTGATGAGTCATTAATCACTGATAGAAGAATTGAAGTATATAGAGGTAATACTCTTTGGAAAACACTTAAACCAAGCAATATCGCTGATACAAAATTGAACTGGAATTGGAAAAGTGAAGCCGGTAAATACCCTAAAGATGAAGTGCCATACACTGCTCAATTGATAATAACTTCAAAGAACGGAAAAGAGTGTAAATCCGAACCTATTAATATCCCTGTTAAACAAGTTTCTTCTGAAATTAAACAAATTATTACAGGTGCAGATACTATGTATGAAAACTACAGTTTAATTCTATTCAAATTCAATAGCTTTGAGGCAGGTCCTCTTAATGATAAAATCATGAACGACTATGTTTATGACCGCTGTAAACCAAATTCAATTATAGATGTAACAGGACATACTGATATAATTGGACTTTACGAAGTGAATAAAAAACTTTCAGTGAATCGCTCAAATACTGTTTACAAAGGTATTCAAGGAAAGACTAAAGGTAAATATGCAAGTTTGAAAACAGATGGGGTAGGTGAAGATTCACCACTCTACACCAATGCACTGCCTGAAGGACGCTTTTATAATAGAACTGTACAAGTACAAATCAAAACACCTATAACTGGTAAAGCCAATTAAGTAAAGCTACTTCAAAGTATGACAAAGCCCCAATTCACTAACGATTGGGGCTTTTTTTGTATAGAACATTTAATTAGGAAACTTAGCATCTTCAATACTATTTATAATTTCACTAAAAACCTCTTTTAGCTTTTGATTTACATTATAAAAAATACAATCACAATAAGCAGAAACATACATTTCTTGTTTATAAGTTCGCTTTATACTTCCCAGTGACTTATAATTACTGCCATCTTTTCTATGAATATTTATATTACTAATTTCTATTACAATTATACCTTCACTCTTATCACCAATTGATGCCAAAGCACCGATTAAGCCGAATTGCGCATTCACAGCAGTTGTAAGAGAATATTTTTGTTTTCCATAGAAACTGTTAAGTTCTGCGGTAAGGTAGTAATCTGCAGTATCTTTTTTATTTAAAACTACTTTTTTAAAGAGATTTCTTTGTTTCAAATGTTTTGCAAGCATATAAGCAACTTGTTTACCAACAGGAGGATTTTTATAATTTTCTTGGGAATTGATATAGTATTTATCGTTATCTTTTTCAATAAGACATTCACTATTGAATAACACTTTATTTGAATCATTTTGTATTCTTAAGTCATTAAAAATCTCTACATCAAAAATAATTTCATTATGTTTAACATCCTTTAGTTTTTTGATATCACTTACGTCATAATCTATTGGATAGTTGGGTATGCAGCTATTAAGAAGAACCAATACCACTAAAGCTAAAAGTGGTACTTTTAATTCAAATCTAAGTTTGTTTGTTTTATTCATCATGTAAAATACAATTTTATTTGATAATTTAAAATATAATAAATAAGCCAAAGAACGAGTAAGTATTTTAATATCAATGAATATATTTCTATTTTCTATGCCTATGTAGTCTTTTTGTCAAACGTACACAGACGAGGTCGTCCATGACACTGTTTCAAATTCTGTGGTGCAAATATAAGGTGGGAGGAAGAATACATTGACTACTTATTATCCATCTCTATCTATAACCATTTTTAATGGTTTTATATTATCAAAATCAACACGGTTAGGGATTGAGATTAATTTATTGGCCGATCGCAAACAAATATTTATTAACCCCATTAGTTCAGCAAAGTTATCATATCTCGAATTTGTCCAGCCATTTTCCATGTATACTTCTTCAATAAATTGTACAAAACGAAAAGACTGTCTATAAGAATATTCAATTGTACAATCCTTTAATTGTTTAGATTTATTAGAACTTAAACACGCTTTTATTAATTCAAATTGTTCTCTATTAATATTTGTCATCCAATACAAATGATTAGGGTTTGGATTTTCATGTATACTCACTAAATATATTTGTTTAGGTGTTATTACCAATTCATAACTCCCATCTATATAAGTACTTGGCCAAAATATTTCTATTGATTTTTTATCAGTTATATGTTTAGTAACATATTCAGATCCAATAATCAGCATATCATTACTATCAAGAAGTGCATCTATTGGGATGAATTGATAATTATCAATTGTATCATATTGTGAATAAATTACTTTTAATGAATTGCAATAAACTTTTTGAGATTTCAGCAAAACAGTTAATCCAAAAAGTAAAATTAAAATAATAGGAATGTATTTGAAGTTCTTTCCCATTTCTCTATTCATCTCAAATTTGTTTATCTTACTTCTCCAACTTAATAACTTATTCTTAATTTCCATATCACCATAAATAGGGATTTTTATAATTATCTCTTACCCCCCCCTCCCTCTCCTCTATTGAGAATTTGTGCAATATCCTTCTTTCTTATCCCTTATCTTGCTAAAAACATTTAAAGCAAGAATGGAAGCAAATCTCGATATTATTACTCGTGGACTTAACGATAAGCAGAAAGAAGCAGTCCTTACTAAAAATGGACCCCTTATCATTATAGCAGGAGCCGGCTCTGGCAAGACAAAGGTTATCACTCAACGTATAGCTCATTTACTTGCCACAGGGGTTAATCCTTGGAATATATTGGCTCTTACTTTTACTAATAAAGCCGCAAAAGAGCTTAAATCAAGAATTGCACGAATCGTTGGTGAGGAAATAGCCGATAAAGTTTGGGCTGGCACTTTCCACTCTATTTTTGCCCGAATACTTAGGATTGAAGCTGAAGAAATTGGCTTTACTTCATCTTTCACTATCTTTGATGCCGATGACCAACTTTCAGCTATCACGAATGTGATGAATATTCTTTTAATTGCTCAGCAGACTACACCACCTCAGCAAGTGCGGTCTAAAATATCTGCCGCAAAGAACCAAATGATTGATGTAGATACTTTCAAGCAAAATGCCAAATCCACTCTCGATAAGCAAACCGGACTCATCTTCGAGACTTATGAAAAGTATCTCAAAGATAATAATGCTATGGACTTTGATGACTTATTGCTAAATACTATTAAGCTCCTTGAGAAGTCACAAGCTGTACTCTCTAAGTATCAAGAGCGTTTTCGTTATATACTTGTAGATGAGTATCAAGATACAAATAGAGCTCAGTATAGAGTGGTAAATCTACTTGCCAAAGCTCACCAGAATATCTGTGTAGTTGGCGATGATGCACAAAGTATCTACAAATGGCGTGGTGCTGATATACGAAATATATTGGATTTTGAACGAGATTACCCATATACAAAGATTGTAAAATTGGAGCAAAATTACCGCTCTACTAAAAATATACTAAAAGCCGCTGATTCGGTAATAAAAAATAATAAAAATCAATTACCAAAAGACTTATGGACTGACAATATAGAAGGAGAGAAAGTTGAGGTAATAGCTTGTGCAGATGAAAGAGATGAAGCAAATAAAATAATATCTCTTATTAAATCAAGTATAGTTGGAGATTTATCTTACAAAGATTTTGCAGTACTATACCGCACCAATGCACAAGCCCTTGCTTTAGAAAATGCACTTCGTACTGCAAATATCCCTTATGTAGTAGTCGGTGGGCTTTCATTCTTCAAAAGAAAAGAGATTAAAGATATTACTGCATACTTCCGCCTTCTTATTAATAAAAAAGATAATGAAGCATTGCAAAGGGTAATCAATGAGCCACCGCGTGGAATAGGCAATACTACAATGCAGTATGTTAGAGATTATGCTATTAAAAAAGAAATATCACTATACGAGGCATTCTCTGAAGCAGAGCAGATTACAGGACTTCAGCAGAGAGCAGTTACGGCTATTAAAAAATTCACAGAGTTTGTAGAAACTTATTCTGCATTTGAGAACGTTGAAGATGTAGCTGATTATTTAAGCCAATTTATAGAAGCTACTGGACTAACTGAAATGTACCGTGAACTCGGCACTGATGATGCTAACGATAGATGGAACAACATTCAACAGGTGATTTCAGATATATCAATCTACTTCAAGACAAATACTAATGCGAACCTTGTAGAGTATATTCAGCAAATTGCTTTGATGAGTGATTATGATGAAAAAAATACTAGTAGCGACCAAATTACTATCATGACTTTGCATACTGCAAAAGGACTTGAATATAATACAGTGTTCCTTGCTGGTTTGGAGCATGGGCTTTTTCCAATGGTACGTGATAAAGATGATGATATTGAAGAAGAACGCCGTCTTATGTATGTTGGTATTACTCGTGCCGAAAAGAAATTATTTATCAGCTATGCAAATAAACGTATGAGGTTTGGTCAGACTGAACTTACCTCGCCAAGTAAATTTTTATATGAAATAGATGCAGATGTACTTGATTGGGCAGAAGGTAAGAGACTATTAGAAGAAAAAGAAAGAAGGCAGAATAATTTGCTTAATGGTAAATTCAATTATAGCCAAGGTAGAAGCAGCGATAATTATTCGCAAATACCTAAGAGCTATGGCACTGCTGCCCCTGTTACTGCCGAACAAAAGACAACGGTATTTCCTTTCAAAGTAGGAGATAGAGTTAAGCATAAAGTATTTGGTGAAGGCATTATTAGTGGCTTAAAAGGAGTTGGCGATATGCGTCAAGCCACAGTGAACTTCTACTCGGTAGGCAAAAAAGATTTCATGCTCAAATTCGCCGGCTTAGTCAAAGTAGGGTGAGAGAGAAACCAAAATTATTTTAGAATGTGGAAAACTTTTTCTTGTGTGTGTGTGTGTGTGTGTGTGTGTGTGTGTAAATTACCGACGGCTAAAGACAAAAAGCATTATCCATACTGATTTGCAGCTTTGTCGCCCTCAAGGAAAAGTTCCTTGCAGATTATGAAAATAGATTATTGTTAGTTTACCTTTTATTTTTAACT
>VYMC01000302.1_pt1 | contig 14288 bp, 10 predicted proteins | sample 5115301 | NCBI WGS metagenome assembly VYMC01 (sample SAMN12291802, study PRJNA351875) | freshwater metagenome | isolation source: freshwater lake | place: USA: Michigan, Wintergreen Lake | collected 2013-08-08 | reverse complement strand
GTGTAGTGGAATCACCAAAAGCGTTAATTCTGTCATTCCAGTTAAGCTCTAAGTTGTTTGAAGCTGAAAAAAAACGAAAAGTAGTAAGCACATCTTGATTTCTGTCCCAAGTTAGGTCTATACCTTTGTCATGATTACGATATACGAAGTTAAAATCATCTGTAAAAAGATTACCATAAACTACTGTATCTTTGAACCTATAAGCATATTTCCAATTTTGGAATAAGCCATCTATATTCTTTTGGTCGCTAATAAGATTTTGTTTTTCAGCATTAAGATTCAATTTAGGTGAAAAAGGGTTTTCACATGATGTAAGAAGTAGTAAGATTAAGATTAAGATTAAGTATAAATAATAGCTTTTCATTTTACTTTTACTACTACTATTGTAACATCATCAAATTGAACCATATCTCCTGTAAATGATTTTAAATCATTTATTATAGAATCTTTGATTTGATTGGAGCTAAAGTGGATATTCTTATGCAATAACTTCAGAAATCTATCTTCAGAATATTCTTTATCATTGCTATTCCTTGCTTCAAGCACTCCATCAGAAATTAAAACGAAGACATCATTTGTGCTAAACTCAGTAGAAATTTCTTCTAAGTTCTTATCAAAAAAATTACCTGAGTTTACACCTATTACTAATCCTTTGGGAAGTAATTTTGTAATTGTACTATTTTTAGCATCAAATTTATACAAAGGTAAATGTCCTGCTCTGGAAATTAGTGCTATATTTTCATTCAATTTGAATTGAACTATAAGTGCAGTAATGAAATAGTTTTTATCTATATATTTATAAATAAGCTTATTAGTTCTAATTAAGATATTTTTTGGAGATACTTCAAAATCATTAATTGCTCTAAGAATACCTTGAATTTTAGACATATAAAAGGCAGCTGAAGTTCCTTTGCCGGATACATCTCCTACTATAACGGAAAGTAAATCATCTTTATGAAAAATATCAAAGAAGTCGCCACCAACTTCCAAAGCGGGAAGTGACATTCCTGAAATATCAAGCTTTTCAATCTCAGGTAAGTCCTGTGGAAGAGATGCTAATTGTATCTTTCGTGCAATTTCAAGCTCATGCTTAAAGCGTTCTTTCTCTGTTAAATCTTCATAAAGAAAAGAGTTCTCAATTGCAATAGCTGATTGAGTTGCAATATTTTCTAATAATTGAATATCAGATTTAATTGCCTTACTTTCTGACTTTTTTTCACCAGATAAGATAAAACCTAATAATTTACTCTTTGAGTAAAGAGGTGTTATTTGTTCAAATTTATAATCTTGAAAAGTATTAATAAATTCAGATGGAAGTTCATTGATTTCTAAGCTTTTATTGTAGTTCTTGATATGATTGTACAAATTCAAATCAATAGCATTAATATACTCTGCAAAGGAATAATAATTGAAACCCATGTAACTCTGAGTGTATGACCTATTGTCTTTAAATACTACTATACCTACTCTTTTAAGTTGCAGAATATCTAAAAGTTTCTCTGATAATAAGTCAGCAATATCAGTTAATCGGGCATTATCTTTAAATATTTGGAATAATTGCTCAGCAGAGCTTTCATAATTATTCCTTAATCTATAAAACTTATTATCTATGATTGATTGAACTTTCCTATAAATATAAAGTGAAAATGTAATTAAAAAGAGTGAAATACAAATAATTAGAAATTTTTCGAGTTGTGCTTCCTTTTGTCTTGGTAATGGATTATTTAATACTTCTATAGTAAGTCCTCTAAGAGCTAAGTTGGGAACTTCAAAGTTCTGTCTTATAATATTGAACATTACAATAGCATCTAAACTTAAAACAATACTTATCCAAAGAGTACTAATCACAGTGTAGATGATATTCTTTTTAATCCTAATTATTGTTTCTAATTTGTTAAAATAAGCTAAAGTTACTATAATAATTAAAGGTAAATACAATAAGAACAAGGTTAAGATATTTCCTTTCAATCTATTTAAATTTAAGCTTTCTTGATAATAATCAAATATTAAAATACACACAATAGGATTGAAAGCAATTACTAATTTTAAGATATTGCGTCTATCGAACTTCAAGTGTTTTTCATAAAAATTCAATCCAATCAATAAAATACAGAATATGAATAATGCTGCAATTATTAAAAGATTCAATTTTAAATTTGCAATAAGTAAATCGTTGGTTATAAATGCAAATGTGAAGCATAGCAATATTGCTACTTTAATTTTATTTAAAATTGGAGTTGTATGGTTTTGACTTGATTTATTAGGAACAATAGAAATGAATTTGTCATTCAAATAAACAATACCAATGAAAATCAAGCTTGTGCTTACATTCCTAATTAATTCTAAATAGCTATATAGATAAATAGAGAAGTTAATTGAGAAACCAATTAGAAAACCAATACTAATAAAGAAGTAAATAATAGTTAGTCTTAGCTCTTCTCCCATTTTGTGTTTTTCAAAGAGACTATAGCGTAGAGCTAATGAAAAGAGTAGAATACCTATTAGATACCTAAGCAAAATAAAAGTGTCAACTCCAAATTTTGCCAAAGTTACATCTAATATGATAAGTTCTCCATCTCTGTAAACATCATAGTAAATTTTAGAACTGTTCTTATTTTTGTTAAGGTGTTTTGTTGCATCGAATCCATTTTCAAATTCTAATCCGTTGACTTTAAAAATGATGTCACCTAAATTCATACCTGCTTTATCTGATGCCCCATCTACTTCAACATGAGTTACATAAACAGCAGATTTAAAAGAATAAAAGACACTATCACTTAGACTATTGGTCTCAACAATATATACTATCTTTTTATTGTTGATTACATTAATAGCTGTAATAGTAGTCTTTTCATTACTTAATGAATTTAATGCTTTATCTAATGTACTGTCATTGACTACATTCTGATTATTAATAGCAATGATAAATGTACCTTTTTTTAGGGTATCAAATATTTCATCAGAATTTGAATTTATTAATTTAACATTAAGTTTCTCTTTCAATACTACTTTTGTTGGCACATCAATGAAGATATTCTCATCAGTGGTAGAACTTGCGATAACAAAAAAATTAAAAGTAGAAATACCAATTGATATTAGTATTATCAATATTATAAATACTTTTGAACTTAATATTTCTTTAATTAAATTCACAATTACTTAGTTAATCCCTAATCTTTCAAACATAAAATCTACACTTTTAAATACTTGTTCATTTGTAAAGAGTTTCTTCAAATCATCAGCATTTATATGATTTGTGAGCTCGACATCATTTAAGAGATTTTCTAAAAATGGTATTTTTTCATCCCAAGTCTTCATAGCGTTACGCTGAACTAATACATACGCCTCTTGTCTTAGAATACCTCTCCTTGCTAATTCTAGCAATACTTTTTGAGAATGAATTAAACCCATTGTATAATCTAAATTCTCTTTCATTCTCTCAGGATAAACCACTAAGTTTTTCACCAAATTAACAGTTCTATTCAAAATGTAATGACAAGAGATTGTGCTATCAGGCATTATAACTCTTTCAACAGATGAGTGAGAAATATCCCTTTCATGCCATAATGCATTATTCTCTATTGCTGCAAGAGCGTTGGTCCTTAATAAGCGTGCTTGCCCACAAATATTCTCTGAAGTTATTGGATTACGCTTATGAGGCATAGCAGAGCTACCTTTTTGTCCTTTAGAAAAGAATTCCTCTGCTTCTCTTACTTCTGTTCTCTGAAGATGTCTTACTTCAGTACCAATTTTTTCAATTAAAGAGCCAATCATGGCAATAGCAAATAAATAGCTAGCATGTACATCTCTTGATACAACTTGTGTAGATATATTTACTGTTTTAAGCCCTAATTTCTCACAAACATGTTTCTCTACTTCTGGAGAAAGATGCTCGTAAGTTCCCACGGCTCCTGAAATCATACCAACACAAGCTTCATTCATAGCATTTTTAAGTCTTTCAATGCATCTTAAACATTCATCATACCAAAGTGCAAATTTCAAACCGAAAGTGGTTGTTTCTGCATGAATACCGTGGCTTCTACCAACACAAACAGTATATTTATGTTCTTTTGCTCTTTCTGAAAGGGTAAGTTTTAAGTCATTCATTTTAGTTAGTATAAGCTCTCCAGCTTGTTTCATTTGCACAGCTAAAGCAGTATCTAATACATCACTTGAAGTCATACCAAGATGTATGTATCGTGAATTATCACCAACATATTCTTCAACATTCGTAAGAAATGCTATTACATCATGTCTTGTGGTAAGTTCTATTTCATTAATTCTATCAACTTCAAATTTGGCTTTACTTCTTATATCTAAAGCAGTACCAACTGGTACTTCACCAAGTTTTTCTAATGCTTCTACAGCAAGAATTTCTATTTCTAACCAAATAGCATATTTATTTTGTTCTGTCCATATATTACCCATTTCAGGTAGGGTATATCTTTCAACCATTTTTTTCCTTTATTTTTGGTTCAAAATCAAGATAATACAAAGGCTCGAATGTGGCGATGTCAGTAAAATCTTGAATTAAATATTTTTCGTAAGCTCTTTTAAGAGTAAATCTTGGAGTTAATCTTTGTAAGCCACTTAATGAATTTTCACCTTTGTAATCATAGCCACTTCCAGCGATTGCAATTTCAGGTTCATTCAATTTATTAAGTAATTCACTCAATTCTATTAAGCTTACATTAGTTATTTGGTTCAAATGTAAATCAAATTCTTGAATGAAATACAAATCCTTATGACTTTGTAAATATACTAATATCTTTTTAGCATTAATAGAATGAGCAAAATCTTTTGTTGCCGAAGCAAACCCTTCTAATGTAGGGATGCTTATAAATTTTCTTTCACTACCAAATAACAACCCCATAGTAAAAGCACTTCCTATACGTAGTCCTGTAAAAGAGCCAGGTCCACTTGATAATGCTATATAATCAATATTTTCTATATTTAAAGTTAAATCATTTAATAATCTTCTTGTCAACTCGGCCAACATTTTATCATGAAGATGATTTTGATATAGTGAATATTCACCAAGCAATACCCCATTAAGCGATAATGCAACGCCGCAAGTCTTTGCAGTAGTCTCAATAGCTAATATGTAAACTTCATTACTCATAGATAGTTTCTATTGTTTTTCTTAGTTTCCAAAGTATTTCTAATGAATGTTGTTGAGACTCTAATTCGAATTCTAAAGTAAGCCGTTCTTTTTGTTGAATGAATTTTCCATTTTCTACACCTTCTAAGAAATCCAAAATAGCAGGAAATACTTCATCATAATAATTTGATTTGGATTTATTAGGTAGCTCACAAACCATTTTGTTATTTTTAATTATTATTCTTTCAAATCCTGTAGCAACTGCGGAAACCCTTACTTTTACTACAAAAAGTAAATTTTGTAATTCTGATGGCAGTTTACCAAATCTATCAATCAGCTCTTTTTGTATATCCTCTAACTCTTTATTTTCTCTAATTGTATAAAGGCGTTTATAATAGCCAAACCTTTCTGATTCATTTGAAATATAGTTTTTAGGAATAAATGCATCTGATGAAATTTCGATTGCTACTTCTTTATTCTCAATCATTTTTCTCTTTACTACATCATCAATCTCAAACATACCTTTAAACTCATCATATTTTATCTCAATAACTGCTTCTTCAATCAACTTTTGATAAAGCTCAAAGCCAATATCATGGATAAAGCCACTTTGTTCTGCACCTAATAAATTACCCGCACCACGTATTTCTAAATCTTTCAATGCAAGTTTATAACCACTTCCTAAATCGTTAAGTTCTTCAATAGCTTGAAGTCTTTTTAATGCTATTTGATTCAAACTTCTTGCTTGAGGAATAAGTAATAAACAATAAGCTTGTATATTTGAGCGACCCACACGACCTCTTAATTGGTATAGCTCTGCCAATCCAAAATTTTGAGCATTATTGATTATAATTGTATTTGCTTTAGGTATATCTAACCCAGACTCTACTATTTTCGTTGTTAGGAGTACATCTATTTTGCCAGAAACGAACTTCTGCATTATTCGCTCAAGTTCATTAGGAGTCATTTGTCCATGAGCAATCTCAAATGTGTATCGAGGCATCAACATTTTCATGTCGAGCATATATTTGGAGAGTGGTTCTATTTTATCGTTTACAAAAAATACTTGCCCTGCTCTTTTTACCTCTTGCTCAATAAATTTTTGAATTTCATTAAGATTAAATTCATCAACTTCAGTAATTATAGGCAATCTATTTCTTGGTGGAGTTTCCATCAAGGATAAATCTCTAGCTCCAAGTAATGAAAAATTCAGAGTTCTTGGTATTGGTGTAGCAGTTAAAGTAAGAGTATCGAGGTTAGATTTAAGCATTTTCAACTTTTCTTTAGAACCAACACCAAATCTATGCTCTTCATCTACAATCAGTAAACCAATATCTTTATAGATAACATCTTGGCTAAGTAGTCTATGTGTACCAACAAGAATGTCAATCTTACCTTCTTTTAGCTTCTGAAGTGTATCTTTTTGTTCTTTAGTGCTTCTAAATCTAGAAAGTAAATCTACATTAACAGGGTATCTTGAAAGTCTATCTTTGAAAGTCATGTAATGCTGTTGAGCAAGTACAGTAGTCGGTACCAATACAGCCACTTGCTTATTCCCTTGAACTGCTTTAAATGCAGCACGTATTGCTACTTCGGTTTTACCAAATCCAACATCACCACAAACCAATCTATCCATAGGTTGGGGGGATTCCATATCTTTTTTTACATCTTCAGTGCTTCGAGCTTGGTCTATAGTATCTTCATACATGAATCCAGCTTCAAACTCTTTTTGCCAAATATTATCTTCTTGAAAAGCATGACCAATTTGATTTTTTCTATTAGCGTAAAGCTTTATCAAATCTCGCGATATATCTTTTAAACGCTTCTTGGTTTTATCTACTTTACGAGACCACTCAGAGCTTCCTAATTTTGATAATCTAGGAACAATCTCTTCTCCAGCTGAATATTTCTGTATTTTATGTATGTAATTCAAGTTGACATACAGCACATCACCACCATCAAATACCAACCTAAGGCAATCTTGTTCGCTATCTCCAATCTTTACTGATTTGAAGCCCTCAAATCTACAAACCCCTTTATCTTCATGAACTACTATATCGTTTAATCTTAGCTCTTGTACTTCTTTTAGAGTTAATCCTTTACTCTTTTTACTTTTTTTGGTATCAACAAACCTCATTCGATTGAAAATCTGATGTTCAGTTAGATACGCAATACCAAAATCTTCCGATATAAATCCACCTGAGAGAGTGGTATCAAGCCATTTTATCTTTACTTCATATTCATTATTTATGGATTGATGCAAGATGTCTTTAATTCTATTTTGGTGGATTTTACTTTCTGAGGAGACAATTACATTCAAACTACTTTCTTCTAATTTGATGATTGTATCTTTAAGAATACTAATTTCTCCATTAATTACAGGATGACTTTCAGATTTAAAGACATAATCTGCCTCACCAAAATCATTTAATAGTATTCTATTATATTTATTAATCTCTTCTTTTATATCTTCATCAATATTCAATGACTGGGGGCTATCCAATATTATAAGTGTATTATTATCTAAATAATTAAATATACTTTCATTGGCTTTGGTATTGGCATCATGAAATACTTTAGATATAAATTCTATTTCAGTATATTCTTTTATGGAACGTTGTGATATAGTCTCAAATTCTCTTATTGAATCAATTTCATCACCCCAAAATTCTATTCTTATAGGATTTATAAACCCAATAGGGTAAATATCTACGATTCCACCTCTTATAGATACTTCACCTTCCTCTGATACATAGTCTTTTCTTTCAAAGCCAGAAAGAAATAAATTTTGAGTGAAATTACCGAATTTAATGGTTTCATTTTTTGATACTTTTATTCTATTAGTAGTTATTTCATTTAGATTCGGAACTGGTTGATTAAAAATGTTAGAGTTAGTAAGTGCTATTACTTTTTCATTTTTTGTGAAAAGAGAAAGTCCTTCAATTAGCCAACCTAAGTGGTCATCTGTATCAAATTCCTTCAGCTTGGAATTCCTTATGGGTTCTACTAAATAAGCTAACTTATTGCTTGAAAGCAAATTCAAATCATGGTAATAGTCATTAATATTCGTTTCGTTAGCTACTATTAGTATTTTATCATATTTTTCTTTAAGCAAAGAAAAGGCAACCAAACTTTTTAAAGAACCATGCAATGTCTTTATAGATAATAGCTTTTTATCATCAGTTAATAACTGCTTTATCTTTCTTGATTTTTGTATTAGATTAAGTAAAATATCCATTATTAAAATTTATTTCCTTAGTTAAAATATTTATTATATATATTATTGAAATAATCTAAATTTTCATTATTTACTTTAACTTTGAATTTTGTACCTAATTCGTTGTCCACTTGCTCTACAACTGATGTGAATTTGAATAAATTTGCACTTAGCTTCATATCCTGCCAAGGAAGTAATAGTTCAAATTGGTTACTATTTTTCTCATAAGTTTCTTCAAAGAATTTTAATAGATGTATAATATTTTGATTGTTCTTAGCAGAAACAAAGCAAGAAAGGGGATATTTGTCTTGTATATATTTTATTTCTTCTAGATTAGGAAGTAAGTCAATCTTATTGAAAACAGTAATTAGTGGTATATGGTCTGCTTTGATTGACTTCAAAGTTTGTTCGACTACCTGAAGCTGGTCTTCAAATTCACTATTTGATAAATCTACAACATGAACTAAATAATCTGCTTCCAATACTTCTGCTAAAGTAGAACGAAAAGAGGCAATCAAATGAGTAGGTAATTTCCTTATAAAACCTACTGTATCACTTAGTAAGCATTGCATACCACTTGGTAATTCAAATCCACGAGTAGTTGTGTCTAATGTCGCAAAAAGTTCATTTTTAATATAAACCTCTGCTTGAGTAAGAGCTTTCATAAGTGTTGATTTACCTGCATTAGTATAGCCAACTAAAGCAAACTTTACAAGCTCAGCTCTGTTCTTTCTTTTTATCTTATTTTGGGATTCTAATTTTTTCTGATTTTTCTTTGAGTAGGTCAATTCTTGTTCTAATTAATCTTCTATCTGTTTCTATTTGAGTTTCACCGGGTCCTTTTGTACCTATACCACCATATTGCTTAGAAAGGTGAGTCCACATTCTAGTAAGTCTTGGTAGCATATACAGTAATTGAGCAAGCTCTACTTGAGTTTTTGCTTCATTTGTCTTAGCTCTACTTGCAAAAATATCTAAGATAATACCGCTTCTATCTAATACCTTAACATTTAAAGCTGATTCTAAATTCCTAACTTGCCTTGGAGATAAATCATCATCAAAAATCACTATTGAAACTTTGTTTTCATTTATTAATTCTTTGATTTCTTCTACTTTACCTTTTCCAATTACGGTTGCATTATTAGGTCTTTCAAGCTCTTGGTATATTTTTTCAATCACCTCAGCACCAGCAGTTTCAGCTAAAAAAGCTAATTCTTCAAGGTACTCCATAGCTTTACTTCTATCACCACCTTTTCTTCCACAAGCCACAGCTATTGCTTTTTCTCTTTGATTATGTATTTCTATCATTGATTTGTAATGTTATCAGCTACAAAATTAACCTTTATTGTTGTATATTCGTTTTCGTATTCTAAAGAAAGAAGTAAAACTGAATTGATTGAAAAGCTGAAAATAGTTAATCTGATTTCCAGATATTTATCTAAGTGGCAGATAAAAGTAGCACTTGCAATTATCGGAGTAATCATTGTTGTTACTACTATACTATTTTCGATATATATAGTTAATCAATTGATAGAGAAGGAGCAACGCATTATTGAAACCTACTCACATTTACATAAAAAACTAATTAATCCTGAACTTGAAAATATTGAAGAAGTAATGTTGCTTATGGATTCAATTAGTCCAAATATTACATTTCCCATTGTAATGACAAATGAACAAGATTCAGCATTATTTCCTTATGAAAATTATTCTTTAAATATTGAATTTGATAAAAGCTTTAATTCTCAGCAGAAAACTGACTACATCCAAAGTATTGTAGCTTCTATGAAGCAAAAGTACCCTCCAGTTGAGGTAAGAAGGGAGGACGGTAGCTTATTTCTAAGGTTTTACTATACAAATTCTAATACTATTGAACTGCTGAAATATTTTCCAATAATTGCTATAGCTACTATTGTAGGAATTATACTTATTGGATATTTAGCATTTAGCAATATTAGAAGAAATGAAGAGCAAAAAGTATGGGTAGGTATGGCAAAAGAAGCTGCTCACCAATTAGGTACACCAATTTCTGGATTATCTGCTTGGATTGAATTATTAAGATTGAATATTGATAACCCACAATCTATTTCTGAAACTGTAAATGAGATGCAAAAGGATATAGCTCGGCTTAATACAGTTGCAAATAGGTTCTCTAAAATTGGTTCTTCTGCGGAATTAAGTAAGGAAAACATTGTACATATCATTGATAAAGTCAGCAACTACTTTGAAAAGCGGTTACCACACATTGGAAGAAAAGTAGAAATTTTCTGTGATTACCAATCACCAAGAATTTATGCTATGATTAACTATGATTTGTTTGCCTGGGTTATTGAAAACTTGATAAAAAATGCAACAGAGGCAATAGAAGTAAAACATGGAGAAATCCGTATTGCTGTAATAGTCAACGAGAAATCTATTGAGGTAACATTCGCTGATAATGGGAAAGGAATGAGCATTAGTACACGTAAGCAGGTATTTCTACCCGGTTATACAACTAAAAAACGAGGTTGGGGGTTGGGACTTTCACTTTGTAAAAGGATTGTAGAAGATTACCATAAAGGAAAACTCTACGTCAAAGAAACTAACATCGGCAAGGGTACTACTTTCGCTATTGAACTGCCAATTATAAAAGAAGAAGAAAGATTAATAGATTAATCATTATCTTCACTACTAACTTCAAATTTTGCTATAACAGGGCAATGGTCAGATATACTTCGCTTTAAGTCATCGCTAACGTAAGCTCTAAAATCTTCTACTCTTAAGCTGCCTTCTAAAAATCTTTTTTTAGCACTTTTAGTTACAACTATATTGTCTATTGCCCACCAATTTGAAAATAGACAGCTTTTCAAATCTATTGTTAAAAATTCAAATTTAGACTTTGATTTTAAAGGTAATATCTGTGAATTTTCTTTTTTGGGGTGGTCATTGAAATCACCTAGAATAATTAAGTCTCTTTCTGAAGAGAATTTCATTATAGAATCAGCCCAAGAGTTTAGCTGTTGCCATTGTGCATTTCTAATCTTATAGCTTAGTTCTTTAAGTTCTTGAGTATTTTCATGAGAAGAGGTAGATTTCAAATGTATATTCATTAAGTTAAAATCGAAATTACCCTTCTTTGCTGAGATGAACATACCCGCTCTAGTACGATAAGGGATTACTGCAATTTCATTGTAAATTCTAATATCTGATATAGTAATATTACTTTTATATAAAACTCCGAGATTTTGTTTGCCACCACCTTCAATAATCTTTGCACTATAACCTTTCAAGTACTTAAGCACTTTATTAATAGCATCTTGGTTTTCAATTTCTTGTAATGCTAATATATCAGCATCACATTCTTTAATAATCCTAGCAATTTCTGCGTATTCTTTAGCACCTCTTGGCTTTTGGTCATCAATTCCATCACCAAGCCATTCAATATTGAAAGTACCAATGCTAATATAATCTGTTGAAAAAAGTAAAGTGTATGATATTAAAAAGCTTAGAAGAAAAAGATTGAGCTTCATTAATTTTTAAAAAAGAGTGATTTGAAAATCTGCCCTGCCATATTCGGGTTCTCATTTAATCGGCGTACTGAGTAGCCATACCAATCTTCTCCAAATGGCACATATATTCTCACATTGTGCCTTTTAAGTAAATCGTTACGTCTATTCTCACGAACTCCGAGCAGCATTTCAAATTCGTAATTATCTCGATTGTAATTTAACTCTTTTAATTTTTTTTCCGCATAGAAAATTAAATCATCATCATGGGTAGCTATATGAGATTTGACATTATTCTCTAACATCATATCAAGCAATAGTTTGTAATTATCTCTGATTTCTTCTTTGCCCTTAAAAGCAATTTTCTCATCTTCTACATATATACCTTTGCATAATCTTATAGAAGGATTAAAAGGAAGTAACTCTTTTATGTCATCATAGCTTCTTCTCATGTAAGCTTGAATAACAACACCACAGTTGTCATATCCTTTTTCCCTTATATCTTTATAAATCTGTAAAGTAAGTGTGGTATAAGGAGAGTTTTCCATATCAAAACGAACAAACTGACCATATTCTTTAGCTAATTTTACCAATTCAAATATGTTGTTAAAACCAAAATTATAATCAATTCCTAAACCTAAAGAGGTTGGTTTTATAGATAAATAAGTATCTAATTTATATTCATTAATAGCTTCAATCACCTTTAAACTCATTGACTTTTCATGCAATGCCCTTTCTTTGGTAGTAACAAACTCACCAAGCACATCTATAGTTGTTTTACCACCCAATTTAGCAAAGCTTTTTGTAGTATCAACAGCAGTAATTAGTTCAGCACCAGAAATGTATTTCTTCGCAAACATAAATACTAATTCTTTGGGCATTAATGGAAGCGTCTTTAGGATTACTTGATTTAGCATTTTAAATTTTGTTTGATGTTCTTTACACAAAATTAACGATTTATATACTTTTTTAGTAGCAATCACTATATTTGTTATTAACAAACAAAGAAATAATGAAATGAAAATCATCACTATAGTTGTAATTTTCTTAGTTGTTGGCTTTACTTACTTGAGCTATAAAGCACAATTAAATTCTACCTCAACTAAAGTAATTTATACAACTAAAGCACCAAAGCCAATTGGAAGCTATAGCCAAGCAATTGAAACTAATGGCACACTATATATCTCAGGACAGATAGCTATAAATCCGGAAACTAACCAACTTGATACCAATAATTTAAATATTGAAGTTAGTAGAGTATTATCAAATGTAAATGCTATACTTACAGAAGCTGGTTATGAAAAAAGTAATGTAGTAAAAGTATCAGTCTATTTGAAGGATTTAGGTAAGTTCCAAGAGTTTAATCAATATTACTCTCAATACTTCCAAGAAAATAAACCAGCCAGAGAGACTATTGGAGTTGCTTCACTACCTAAAAATGTCAATATTGAAATTTCAGCCATTGCGGTAAAATAATTAAAAACCATACTTATTTGACTTTGTTAAATCTATTTTTTCACAAGGTAAAATAATTCATTAATTTGCAATTCTGTAATTGAAATTTCAAATAAACTTTTAGAAAACAAGGAACATTATGAGCGACATTAAAGTCCCAATTACCATGGCAAGAGGTGATGGTATAGGTCCAGAGATTATGGATGCTACACTTGAAATCATTTTAGCTGCTGGTGCTAATATTGCTATTGAAGAAATTGAAATCGGTGAGAAAGTTTACCTTCGTGGTATTTCTGCCGGTATAGAAGATTCTTCTTGGGAATCACTTTTTAGAACTAAAGTATTCTTGAAAGCACCTATTACCACTCCACAAGGTGGGGGCTTTAAAAGCTTAAACGTTACTACTCGTAAGACTATGGGCTTGTATGCAAATGTACGTCCTACAGTTTCTTATCACCCTTATGTAGATACAAAACATCCTATAATGGATGTTGTAATTGTTAGAGAAAACGAAGAAGATTTGTATGCAGGTATCGAACATAGACAAACAAATGATGTTTATCAATGTTTGAAATTAATCACTCGCCCTGGTTGCGAAAAAATTATACGTTATGCTTTTGAATATGCTAGACAGTACGGTAGAAAAAGAGTTACTTGTTTCATTAAAGATAATATAATGAAACTAACCGATGGATTATTCCACCAAGTATTTGATGAAATAGGTGCAGAATATCCTGATATCGAAAAAGAACACTGGATAGTTGATATTGGTGCGGCAAAATTAGCTGATACACCAGAAGTATTTGATTTGATAGTAATGCCAAATCTTTATGGTGATATACTTTCTGATGTTGCTGCTCAGATTGCAGGTTCTGTTGGGCTTGCAGGTTCAGCAAATATTGGTGAGCATGGAGCAATGTTCGAGGCGATACATGGTTCGGCACCACGTAGAGCAGGGCAGAACTTAGCTAATCCTTCGGGATTATTGCTTGGTAGTGTGATGATGCTTAATCACATTAATCAATCAAAT
>VYMC01000195.1_pt1 | contig 14349 bp, 13 predicted proteins | sample 5115301 | NCBI WGS metagenome assembly VYMC01 (sample SAMN12291802, study PRJNA351875) | freshwater metagenome | isolation source: freshwater lake | place: USA: Michigan, Wintergreen Lake | collected 2013-08-08 | reverse complement strand
CTACTTAGATGCTGTAAAGAATCAAATAACAAGAGTTTGCAATACATTAACTTTGCGTGGTGTAGATTTTAAAATTGGCTTGATTCTATTTTCGGATAATATTGAAAAGATACATCAACCTTCGCCAAAAGTTACTAATTTCTTAGAATGGCTAGAACCGGTCAAAGCATTTGGTGGTGCAGATGTAAAAGAAAATGCACTTGAAGCATTAGCTGCTACATGCAATCTGCAATGGCGACCTTCATCTAATAAAATTGCAATATTGGTAACTGATGCCCCTTATCACCAAAAGGGTGAAAACGGTGCGGGTAAAACAACGCATACTACAGAAACTATAATAAAAAAATTACAAGATTGTGATATAAGAGTATTTGTTATTGCGCCAACTTTTATAGGTGGATATAAAAGTATTGCTGAAAGAACTAAAGGCAAAGTTTATGATATTGAAAGCCCGTTTGGGAATTCGCTTTCATCTTTCTCAAATCAACTAACAAATCTCTTCGCAATAAAGTATAAAACCTCGAAACCAGCTATACCAGACTCAGTTGATATTTCAATTGTTAACGAAAAGAAACAAATATTAACTAAGAAGTCTATTCCAGTTGTAGAACTTGGTAGAAAGCTAATAATAGAGAATTTACTTTATGCTACAGGAAAAGCAGATTTACCTGAAAAAGTACCAGAGCTTGAGGTATTAACTGAATTTATGACAAATAAACAGAAAGTAAAAATACTCGTTGAAGGACATACTGATAATATTGGTACTAATAAAGTAAATGATAAGTTATCATTAATAAGAGCTGAGACAGTAAGAAGATACTTGATGACTAAAGGTATTGCAGGTAGTAGAATAAGAACAAAAGGATATGGTTCTCGTAATCCAATAGCTACTAACGATACAGAATTTGGTAGAAAACTAAATCGCAGAACTGAAATTATTATAATTGAAAAGTAGTAAGGATATATAGTATTATATTAATTATGAATAAAGAATTACAAGACATATTAAAAAGTACAGAACACATAGAAAATATACAACAAAATTTTGATACCTATCAAAATAATTACTTTATATCAAGAAGTAGTGATTTCTTCTGTCTTGAGCTTAATGGTGAAGCCGGAGAATTAGCAAACTTAGAGAAAAAAGTATTAAAAGGTAAGCAAATCCCTTTGGAAAACATAGCCGATGAGGCAGCAGATGTTTTTATAGCTTTACTTAACTATTGTAATTCACGAGGTATTAACCTAGCAAAAGCAACACACACAAAGTTAATTCGTATTGAGGAAAAGCGAGTTGAATTAGAAGAAAAAGGCGAGAGCTACTGAAAGGTACAATTAAAATAATTTCCATCTTATTGATATTAGTAAGTACCACACTATTATCTAAAGAGCAGTGGAGTATCTTAAAAGGTAGAGTTTATGACCCTGATACAAAAGAGCCACTTATATCAGCTACTATAAAAGTACAAAATGAAAAAAGAGGTGCTTATACCAACAATAAAGGTGAATTTGTATTAAAATTACCTCGTTATAAAATATATAGATTAACTGCCACAATGGTGGGGCATATAACTCAAGAAAAAGAAATAAATATTGATAGAGATACCGTTGAATTAAATTTTGAATTGCGAAGTTCTGAGATTGAATCACCAGATTTAATAGTGTATGCAGATGATCCACTCACAAGATTAATAAAAAGAATTATAAGGAAAAAAAATAAGCAGAAAGATTCCTTAGAAAGATATACTTACATGCTTTATACTAAATTTGTTTTCTCTACGGATACACTAACTGCGGGCAGGACTGATTATGAAAGAGATACAACTATTAACTCTATTCTTGAATCTTATTCTGAAGGATTTTATAAAAAAAAGGATAACTATTTTAATAGAATTATACAAAAAAGACAAAGTATAAATGTGCCTCCTCAGGCAAACTTCGTTTCATTTGGAACTAACATCAACGCTTATGATGATTTTGTTAATTTTTTAGAAGAAGATATTGCAACTCCATTTCATCCAGACGCCTTAGATTTTTATAAATATGAAGTAATAGGTACTTTTAAAAGTGATAAGAAAAGAAAACTTACAAAGATAAAAATTACTCCAATAACAACACAAAGACGACTATTTGATGGTACAATCACTGTAGATGAAGAGCTTGATATACCAGTCTCTGTTGATTTAACACCAAATGTAGCAGTACAATTACCCTTGAATGCTAAACTAAAATTCAACCAAGATTTTGAATTTGTAGATTCACAATATGTAGTACCTTCAAGAATGAGAATATATGCATCTTCTAAGTTTAGTATTTTGTGGGTTTATTCACCAAGAATAGATGTATTAATTGAAACCGGAGCTTATGATTATAAAATAAATCAACAATATGATGACGGTGTATTTGATGAAAGAAGGGTAGAGATAGCTGATGGAGCTGATATTTTTAATGAAGAATTTTGGAACAATAATCAAGTAGTACCTTTAAGTTCAGATGAACAACGTGCTTATTCACAAATCCTAACTGCAAGAGATAATCCTGATTCAGTACAAGGTTCAAATTTTTTTACCCAATACTTGGCACCTATAAATAGATTCTTTGCAAATTTTAATAGGGCTCCATTCACAGGCATTGAAGATTTATTCAAATATAACAGAGTGTACGGATTATATCTTGGAAGTGGTGTCAGATATAGCCCTTATAAAACTACAGATTTTACTTTGTCTGGGGGAATGAGTATTGCAGATGAAAGATTGTATGGTGAATTTAAAATACAACAGTATTTTGATGAAAAGAGAAGATTTGGCTTAGATGGGAGTTTGTTTGATAAACTATCAAGAAGAGATGAACCATATACAATAACAAATAGAACTATTACATTCCTTTCTGGATTATTCAAATCTGATTATGGTGATTATTATTATAGTAAAGGATACGAATTAGGGCTATCTGCAGGATTAGGGCAGTTGATATTTTTAAGACGAGATAATTTTCAAAGACCATATTTATTGAGGGCTTATTATAAAGATGAATACAATAGCTCAGCAGATGTAAATACAAGTTTCGCTCTGTTTAATTGGTCAAGACCTTTTAGGGCAAATCCACAAATACTTGAGGGTAAGATGAGAAGTGGTGGAGTACAGCTATACCTAAACTATACACCCGAAAGAAGAATTTCTGATGCTGGTTTGTACTTTGAATTTGAAAATTCAGGTAATAGTATAGGAAGTGATTTTGATTTCCGACAATACTATTTAGAGGGTAATTTAAGAACTAGGACTTTACCGTTGTGGAATTTGGATATCAGAATAGCGGCAGGATATACAGATAATCTTGCACCGCCACAAAGATATTTTAGCAATGAATCATCTTCAGCAAATATAGTAACAGGTGGAGCTTTAAGGAATGCACGAATTAAAGAATTCTATGGAGATAGATTTATATCAACTTCAATAGAGCATAATTTTGGAGAAGTTTTCCCTGGTTTGCTTCGTATTCCAAGTATAGCGGAAATAGGCATTGAATTTATTGGTTTGTTTAATGTGGCTTATTTCGATTTTTCACCCTTGGCAAGACAAGCCAATAGCAAAAGCACATATCCTTATCAAACTACTAGCGATACCCAAGACAAGTATTATTATGAAGTAGGTTTAGGATTCAATCGAATACTATTTTTCTTTAGAGTTGATTTGACTACAAGACTTTCACAAATATCTTCACCAAGATTTATTGTTAATTTTACAGGTGCTACAAATTAAAACAAGTAGAAAGATATTAATTATTAGCACTTTATTAATAGTAACAATATTAGTTATTGTAAACATAGCATTTTATCTCATTGAGAATGAAACTGATTACAGCGTTTTCAATGATGTTAATAAATTGCCCAAAAAAAAGGTATGCCTTTTATTGGGGACAAGCAAAATATTGCCAAATAATAGAGAGAATTTATATTATAAGCATAGAATTAAAGCAGTCTATGAGCTTTTTAAAGCAGGAAAGATTGAATATATAGTAATAAGTGGAGACAATAGTAAGAACGATTACAATGAACCAAAGGATATGAAAGAAAATTTGATAAAGCTTGGAATACCTGAAGAAATAATTTATCTTGATTATGCTGGCTTTAGAACCTATGATTCGGTTGTTAGAATTAACAAAATATTTGGACAAACTGAATTCATAGTAGTATCACAAGAATTTCATAATAGAAGAGCAGTCTATATTGCAAACAAATTAGGATTCAAAGCAATTGGTTATAATGCTAATGATGTAAGTGCTTATGTCGGCTTTAAAACTAATGTCAGGGAAAGATTTGCAAGAGCTAATGTTTTTTGGGATTTATTAATAAACAAAGAACCAAAATATTTAGGTAAAAAAATACTAATTAAGTAGTATTTGAAAATTAGTAGTTATTAATTGATATTAACACCAAATCTTAGCTTCACAATGTGTCTTAGGTAAAGCTATAATTGTTTCTCTAAATTGCTTAAATTTGATTTTGTTTTACCAAGCAATTTTAAAATGGAACTTTACTTAGACTCCGCAAACATAAATGAAATAAGACATTGTGCCGAATTAGGTATAATATCAGGTGTAACAACGAACCCGTCTTTATTAGCGAAAGAAGACCCAAAGCGAAATGTAAAAGACATAATTAAAGAAATATATTCTACAGTAGGTGGACATCTTTCTGTAGAAGTAGTTTCAACTGAAGCATCTAAAATGATAGCTGAAGCAGAAGATATATTAAGTTGGTTCCCAGAAGCGACTATAAAAATACCTATGATTGCTGCTGGTTTAAGTGCAGTAAGTGAACTTTCAAAAAGAGAAGTTCCTACGAATGTTACTTTGATTTTCTCACCAACTCAAGCAATTGCTGCTGAGCAAGCTGGTGCGACTTATGTTTCAGTATTTATGGGTAGGTTAGACGATATCGCTGTTGATAGCTATGATGTACTTTCGGACGTTGGAGAGATATGGGATACGAATGATTATAATTCATTTATTATTTCTGCATCAATTCGTTCACCTTTGCATATTACTCAATCTGCTAAGTGTGGTGCAGATATTGCCACTGTCCCGTACAAAGTGCTAATGCAATCTTTAAAGCACCCTCTTACTGATGCAGGGCTTGATATCTTTTTAAAAGATTATGCTAAAATGCAAGAAGAAAAAGCAAAGTTATCATAAAAATAGTAACAACTTTTCCTCTTATAAAGCTAATTAATTTGAAAGTCCTTTCTTTGTAATGATTGTAAAGGGGATTCATTAGATTAGTTTTGTATAATGGCTGGGTAATTAAATAGAATAGTAATAACTCAATGTTTAAATCAAGCATTCTGTTCTAAATTGCACATCAATATTTAATAATATTGTGCTAAAATAGTAGATATAGATTGTCAGATATGGTTAATGAACAATGTAAGGGATTAGCTTAGGAAATTATTTCATAACGCTTAAAAACACTGAATTTAGAGAATGGTTTATTTGAAATACATAAAGCATAATCAAGTAATATTAGTTGTAATATTATTACTTGGTTTTATTGTTAGCTCTAAATTATTTGCAGCCGATAATAGAAAAGAAAATCCAAAGAGTGCGTATCGGATTTTAATTTCAAATATTAACGTAGGTAAGAACTTTAGCGAAACAAATCAGCAAAAGGTATTAGCAGCTATAAACTTAGCAGCTTCTTTAACTGGAAATCACAGAATTCTAAGCACTACTGTGGTGGATTCTATTATAAAGCTTAGAACTGATGCAAAACTATCTGTAGATGCAGACACAATAGCAAAGCTATTAGACGCAGATTATATACTATATGCCGTTGCCAATAAATTTGTAAATATAGTTAGGGTTGATTTAGTTTTAAAGTCAAAAAAAGCAAACGATACATTGTTAAATGGAAGTGGATATGACAACATTAGCCACAAATTTGAAAAGACCGATTCTAAGATTTATGACCCCGCCTTGCTATCTGCAACCCAAAGGGCATTTTGTAAAGTTTTAAGAAATAATAGTCTTTACGATGAAGTAAATGATGTAGAACTTCAAAAAAAGCCAGTACCTACTATTTCAGCAGGAGGATTGGAATATATTGATAATTCAAACTTGCTAAAGTGGGATATATTCTACAACAAAGTAGAGTCAAGTTATGATGCATGTGAAGTAATAGTAGAAACACTTAATAAAAGCAAAAAATATGCAGTATTTGACATAGAAACAAGGGATTCTATATTTAGCTTGTTTCGATTATATGTATTAGAGAATTATAATGCTGTTACTGATAATGAACTTGATGCAATCCAAAAATTTGATGTTCAGTACTATGTAACTGGTAAATTAATAAGAAATCAAAATGGTGCATTACTTCAGCTTTATATGATGAGATTAAAAGATGGTAAATACTATTTCATTAGTGATGTAGAGGAAACAATCACAGAAGATAAAACTGAAAATTACCGTAATGTTTTAAGGGCTTTAGTAAATGAGCTTTTGCGAGATGTTGAACTAAAGGAAAAAGAGCAATAATTCGTTATTTTAGATATAACTAAGAAACCTAGAAAATACGATATAGTTTGTTTTTAATCGGTTAAACACTTAGTTTTGAAGTCTAACTTACAAAAAAAATGAGATTTGGTGTTCGATGGATAACAACCAATACAATGCTACTGTAACAGGCAAGATACTTCTTACCCCTGACTTAATGATACTAAGATTAAGGACTGATGAACCACGTAATAAATTTTTTGCAGGACAGTATGGTACAATAGGTTTATTTGAGAATGAAGCAAGAAGTTCAAACTCACTACCCTCCACAGTTAAATCTCCCAAAAACTCTTTAATCAAACGTTCATATTCTATTGCCTCATCTGGTAATGACCCCCATAATTTTGAATTTTATATCTCGCAAGTAAAAGCAGGTCAGCTTACTCCAAGATTATTCAACCTTACACCAGGAAGAAGAATGTGGATGGATAATGAAATCCCTGGTTATTTCAAACTTATTGATACTCCTAAAGGTTGCAATATTGTCATGATAGCTACAGGCACTGGGCTTTCACCATTTATTAGTTTTGTAAGAACAAGTTTGCAGGAATTTCCTGATGTCGGATTGGCAATTTTCCATGGAGCTGCTCAACCTTGGGATTTAGGTTATTCTTCAGAATTAGATTTGATTGATAAAAATTTTAAGAATTTTCATTATTTGCCAACATTACTAAAAGCAGATGATTACTGGGAAGGACTTCGCGGGTATATCGAAAAGCATTTAGAGCATGGCGTATTGGAAAGCAAATGCAACATAGAGCTTTCACCTGAAAAAACCCATTTCTATCTTTGTGGTAATCCTAGAATGATAGAATCAATGACTACTTTCCTTACATCTAAAGGGTTTAAAGTGCACAAGCATAATGACCCGGGCCAAATACACATTGAAGAGTATTAATACTTGAAAATTAAACTTCACATAATTAGTAAAACTATAATTATGTTAACTATATGCTTTGTAGTTAATTCATGTATAATTGTTAAGGAGTTTAGTGTAGAAGAAGAAGAGTTGGCACAGAAAATCCGACTTGCACCTATGCCTGAAGTGGAAATGAGTGAACTTTATGTAAGAAGTAGCTCAGGCGATATGGTTGCATTACTACCCAAGGATTGGTTCTTTGTAAATGTTGAAGAAAAAATGAATAGTGATGTAATTGCAGTAGCTGTAAATCAAGACTATACTTTATCTGCTGTATTCACAGAAATTAAAAAGAACGAGCAAGTAGAATCTCAATTTAAAAAGCAAGGTTTGATTGGAATTGCAAGTTTATCTATAGATGAAGCAAATAAGAAATCTCCTAACACGGTTAAAATGATAGGTAATTTCAAGAATCTTGTATTAGGTAATAACTCGTTTGTACAATTTGAGCAAACTATCACCGGTGGAGTAACTTCTACAAAAAATGTTGTTTTTCAATCAAATCTGAATAACTACTATAGATTTAGCTTAGTACCAATTACAGTATTGGGAAAGGAACTACCTACTCAATTTGAGTTTAATAAAATTTTCAATTCAATTTTAGCAACAATTAAATACTAATATGATTATTTCGGAAGATACACAGAGAGTTGTAGAGCTTTTAGAAGAATATGCTAAAAATTCCCTCAGAAAAAAGAATGATTTTTCTCTTATTATGGAGCTTGGTGCAACTCATAGTTTACCAGACCAAATATTGGATTTGATTTTTATTGGCAAAGTAATTTGGACTTTATCTGCAACAATTAAAAAGGCACAGCCAAATAGTGAAGGAATTGAATTAGTACAGAAAGAATTTGAGCAAAATTTGGATAAAATCAAAACTATACTAACTTATCTTTCACAAATAGCAGAGCAAGAGGATAAAGAGAGATTAGAAGTAACTTATCTTCAAATGACAAGAGGTTGTGTGCTAAATATTATAGATTTAAGCCATGATTTAGCAAAATTCAAGAATATGCAAATAGAAAGTAAAGGGTAAATACAATGGCACAATTAACAAAATCACCATATATAGCTGGTAAAAATAATGTCCTTGAGGCATTACAATCTGATAGAGATATTGCTAAAATATTTATTTCTTTTACAAGTGGTGGTGCAAATGTAGATTCTATTTACCGCCTTGCTAAAGAAAAGGGTGTACCTGTTGTAAAACATGATAAAAGAAAATTCCAAGAATTAGAAAAGAAAGCTGATGCAGTTGGTCGTTCCCAAGGTATAATTGCTTTTGTAGAGCCAATAACTACTTATTCCTTAGACTATTTAATTAAAGATTCTTTAGCAAGAGAAAAGAAACCTGTTTTTGTACTTCTTGATGAAATTGAAGATGTGCATAATCTTGGTGCTATTGCACGTTCAGCTGAATGTTCAGGTGCTATGGGTATAATAATTCCAGAACGTAATGCTGCACCGATCACACCGGCTGCAATAAGAATTTCAGCTGGTGCTTTAAATCACATAAAAGTCGCAAAAGTAGGTAATACTCTCAATGCTATTAAAAAGCTAAAAGATAGTGGTTTCTGGGTATATGGTGCAGAAGGTACAGCTGAAAAACATTACACAGATAATATTTATGATAATCCGGTATGTTTGGTTGTAGGAAGTGAAGATAAAGGTATAAGGCCTGTTGTAAGAAAAGAATGTGATTTCTTGATAAAAATCCCAATGGCTGGCAAAACTGAGTCATTAAATGCATCAGTAGCTGGTGGAATAATCCTTTTTGAAATATTAAAGCAACGTAGCGAAGCTAATGCTTGATAAAGTTAAGCGTTTAGGTAAAGACTATCTTATCTACGGTATAGGAACTGTGGTTCATAGTGGAATTAACTTCGCTATGATACCAATTTACAGCCGAGCTTTTAAACCAGAAGAATATGCTCTAATTGATTTATTAGTAACTTTATCTGTCTTTCTTGGGATGTTTGCTATTGCTGGAATGGATACAGCAATGAGTTTCTTCTATTACGAAAAAGGCGATAGTAGCTCTGATGAAAATTTACTTGTAGAAAAAAGAAGAAAAGTAATCTCTAATATATTTTTATTTAAGTTAGTTTGGGGATTATTGTTAGTAGCAGTAGGTGTTTTAAGTTCGGATTATGTAAATAAAGAATATTTCTATGGTAGATTAGATTTTACAGTATTCTTTCTTGGATATGTAGCTGGATTAGCGTTGGAATTTGTCAATCAAAACGCGCTTGTCTTCCGCTTAAAGCATGAGCCATGGAAATTTGTAATAATTATTTCAGGTCAAACATTATCCCAAGCATTATTAATTTACTCAGCTATATATTTTCTTAATCTTGGGATTTATGGCTACTTTTTGGGCTATTTTATTTCTACGTTGTTATTTGCAATTATTAGTAGCAGTATGATAAGGGAGTATTTGCAGCTAAGATTCGATAAGCAAATATTAAAATCAATTATAAAATTCAGCTTACCTTTGTTCTTTTCTGGAATTGCACTTTATGTGCTTAACTCGAGTGATAGATTAATTATTTCTAAGTTGACTAACCTTACTCAGCTTGGAATTTACTCAATCGGAGCAAGGTTTTCACTTTTTATGATGTTATTCATCTATACATTCAGACAGGCATGGACTCCGCTCGCTATGGAGATGATTCACTCAGAGCAACCTCAGCTATTCTTTCAAGTGGTTTCAAGGTTATATCTTGGCTTTACAATATGCTTAGTGCTTATACTAACAGCATTTTCTAAGGTTGTGATATATTTATTTTCAACTCCTGAATATAGCGAAGCATACTCATTGATTGGTGTACTTGGCTGGATTTGGATTTTTTATGGTTTATTTGCTATTGTATCGGTGGGTATTGTAAAATCAGGTAAGAACTACTGGGCTACCTATACAATGATACTTACGGCTATTATTAATGTAGTTTTAAATTATTTATTTATACCAAAAGTGGGTATTATAGGTGCTGGTATTGCTACTTCAATTTCTTTCCTTATCTGGGTAGTTTTTGTAACAATAGTTAGCGAAAGACTTTGGAGAGTCAATTACCCTATACACCTTTTGAGTATTCAAATAATTATTGGTGCAATTGCTAATTATTACATATTGCATTACTTAGCTATAAATGATTTTGTAATTGTATCTCTTATTACAATAGTTTCTTTGGGTGTGTTGATTAGATTAGCTATAGATAAGCAACATTTGAAGCAAATCATTGAAGATTTTAAGTTAAGCCGTTTAAGCAATGGTTAATTCAAATCAAACAAGATTAGTTTTTTTAGATGCCTTACGTATCTATGCTATGATAATGATGATTCAAGGGCATACAATAGATGCTCTTACAAATCCAAGTCTTATTGATATTAAGACTCCACCTTGGTTATTTTGGCATTTCAATAGAGGACTTACCTCAGTCTTATTCTTGCTTACATCTGGGATAGTTCAGGTATATGCAAATAAAATATCACCTGATAATTTGCTTTCTAAAGAAACTCTAAAAAAAAGAGTTAAAGTAGCAATATCACTGCTTTTAATAGGTTGGATTACTCAGTATTCCTCTGAAAATATCTACTATTTCATCGCTGATTTTGAAGTCCAATCTAAAATAGTCTTTACTTCAAACATCTTACAACTAATTGCTCTTGCCTTAATAATTAGCAACTTAGTATTGTACTTTATAAAGAATTATAATTTGAAAATTATAGCATTTGCTATTCTTACTTTATTATTTTTTCTACCAACGTATTATCTTCAAGAAATAGAGTATCACTTTGCTTATGATTATATTCTAACTAATTTTATTAGCCCTCAAAATGGCTCTATATTCCCATTGTTTCCTCATGCTTCAATTTATTTCTTTGGGGTATTAATTGGCTTAATATCTAAAAGCAATTATGTGGTAAATAATGAGCAATTTTTCAAAAGATTATACTTCATCATAGGTCTTCCAATAATTGCACTGGCTATTTTTACAAGCGATATTGCTCATTTAGATATTAACTCATTCTTTATTGAATTGAATAAAGGAGTTTATACTCCCACAATAGCAAGGGTAGGTATTTCATTAATTATAGTTAGTTTATTTGCTTTTGGTAAAAACATCTTTACTAAATACCAATCATTATTAAGCTCTATAGGTGCGAAATCACTGTATGTTTATGTCGTGCATCTTGCAGTAATCTATGGTACACCACTATTCAGAAGTTTTAATTTCTATTTTGCAAAATCCTTAAAACCAGAACAAACAATAATATTAGCTTTACTTGTAGAAGTTATTTCATTTGGGATTATATTTGCATTAATAAAAGTGCAGAATCTTTCTTTGCATAGCAAATCTACCATGAAATTTTTGGATATGAAATATCTTGGTATTTTGTATTTACTTTTACTCTTCCTTTTAAGAATTTAGAATGGAAAAAAAGCTTGCCGTTATCACTGGTGCCTCAATGGGGCTGGGCTATGAATTTGCCAAAATTCTAGCAAATAAAGGGTATGATTTACTACTTGTAGCTCGTAGTAAAGATAAACTTGAACAGTTATCCAAGGAAATAAAATCTATTTGCAAGGTGGAGTGCTATATCTTTGAATGTGACTTAGCAAAATCAAATGCTGCTGAGCAAGTATTCGATTATTTGGCAGAATTAAAAAGAAACTGCCATATATTAATCAATAATGCAGGCTTTGGCTACTATGGAATGTTCTCTGAAATAGATGCAAGACGCTCTGAAGATATGATAGCTTTGAATATCAGTTCTCTCACAACTTTGACACACTTAGCTTTACAAGATATGAAAGGATATAATAGTGGCTATATTCTAAATGTTGCTTCGACAGCCGCATTCCAAGCTGGACCACTCATGGCGGTTTATTATGCTACAAAAGCTTATGTACTTTCACTAACAGAGGCATTAGCAAACGAACTTTCACACACAAGAATAATTGTTTCCGCATTATGCCCTGGACCAACCGATACTAACTTCCAAAAAAATGCATCTTTAGATGGTTCAAACTTATTTAAAATACTTAAAGCTCCATCAGCTAAAGAGGTAGCAGAGTTTGGAATTGAGTCAATGTTTAATGGCAAGACGGTTGCTATACATGGATTTGTAAACAAAATATTAGTACAATCTACTAGAATTAGTCCTCGAAAACTACTTGCAAAAGTAGTTCGACAGTTGCAAGAAAAGAGAGTTGGGTAAGTTATAACTAAATGGAAAAATTCTCAATTATACAGCGTTTGAATAGATATCTACCTTTTGTAGCGATTGTATTTTCTTCTTTAGTTATTCTATTCTATAGATATTTCTTCGGTGAATCTGTTTACCTCCAAATATTTGATGATGATTTCTTTTATTATTCTGAAACTGCTTCCAATTTTCATAAATATGGTTTCCCAACCTATGATGGTATAATAGCAACTAATGGATATCACCCTTTGTATTTTTTATTGATGTTGTTTGTTACAAAGTTATTCAGTACACATAGCATCTTATTCTACTTAATTGTGTCTTTAGTTACTTTCAGTTCTGTACTGATAGTTTACTTTAAATCTCAGCGAATTATCAATCATATTGTAAATGATAAAGACTACTCAAGGTTTGGCGGAGCAGTACTTGCTTTTATGTTTTTAATTATAGCAAAGGGTTCTATGGAGTGCATTATTGCAGTCCCTTTAATGCTTTTTTGTATTGAGTTATATCTAACCAAAGATAAGAACAATCTAATTTCACTTATTGCTTGCCTTACTATCCTAGCTCGTCTTGATAGTGCATTATTTGTAATTCCATTATTGATTTCTTTCTTTCTTATTAATAAAGAAAAGTGGAATCTAAAAATGATATTCATTATATTAATAAGCTTCACTCCATTACTTTTGTATCTGGTTGTTAATTACCATTACTTTAATACTTTAATGCCAATATCAGGTATTGCAAAGCAACTGAAAATTACAAGTGGGATTAATTTTAAGTATATATTGAATGACTACTTTAACTTTACTTCCAATAAAATCATATTTATGTATATTCCAACTATAGTCTGGTTTCTAAATTTAAAAATTTATTTATCAAAAAATCAATCATTACATAGAAGTTCACTTTATCTAACTAGTATACTATTTCCTCTAGTATTTGTATTGCTTCAAGCTTACTTAAGTGGTTGGCAATTTTGGCCTTGGTATTACTATATACTTATACCAAGTAGTTTAGTTTTTTTATATGAAAATAAACAATTGAGAAATCTATCATATAAAGTAAAGTTTTTGATATTAATCTTAATTCTAGGTTGGTCGACTGCATATATAACATTCAAACTTACACCAAGGCAAGCTATGATTGATGTGCTAAATGAAATAAATAAAAGTTTAAAAGATAAAAGTGGGCTCTTGGCTATGGGAGATTTAGCAGGACTTTCATCTGTAATACTCAATAGACCTATTTTGCAATTGGAAGGATTAATGACTAATAAAGAATTTATTGAACTTCTAAAAAAAGGAAATCTCGAGATAATTCTTATTAAGTACAATGTAAAATATTATATTGCAATCAATCCTATTTATACAGAAAATGGTTGGCTTTGTAAGGAACCAAGCCATAAATATGACCACATAATTAAATCAACTATGCTCATAAGAAAGAAACCAATTCTAGTAAGTGAAAAAAATGGTACACGGTATACACTTTTTGATTTAAGTAAATAAAAAAAGCAGAGATTTCTCTCTGCCTTTGTAAAATAAGTTTTAAATTCAAAATTAAAATTCAAAATCTGGTGTGTGGTCAAAATCCTGTTGAGGTCTTTGGTAATCGTCATCACGTCTATTGCCACGCTCAGGTCTTTCACTTCTATCACCATC
>VYMC01000246.1_pt1 | contig 14389 bp, 15 predicted proteins | sample 5115301 | NCBI WGS metagenome assembly VYMC01 (sample SAMN12291802, study PRJNA351875) | freshwater metagenome | isolation source: freshwater lake | place: USA: Michigan, Wintergreen Lake | collected 2013-08-08 | reverse complement strand
TTAAATTAGATTTGAGCAGAGTTACTAGAGGCATCTTGACAATGCCCATCAGAATTAGATTTTGGTCTAATTCTGTGCTAGAATCTGCGTCGCTTTAGCGCGCAGATTGTCAAAAGGTTGTATAAGTTCTTGAACGATAGTCATCAGGTATGCAGTCGTATATCCACAATTTGGAGTTTGGGTCGTTCTAATGTATCTTCTATATCAGCTAAGATCTTTTGGGAGGCAAAGATTGTAATTCTTTGATTTTTAGCTAATTTAAGGATTTTACCCGGAACTCCTACCCACAACAATCCTGAAATCCAAACATTGACATCTACAACAGCTTTCATGAGTTGGCCTGTCTAATTTGGCGAGCTTCTTCAATCATCTGGCTAATCTCAGCCAGAGTCGGTTGATTGGGGTCTGGTTCCATTGCTTCTAGTCGCTCAAAGAATTGCTCTAGATTGACTTTATCTTGATGAACTTTTTTGAGAATGATGGAGTCTTCCGTCAGGGAAATCATGTATTTATCTCCTGGGTTGAGGCGGGTTTGAACTTCAGGAGGAAGTTCGATGTTTCCTTCTCGATTGATTTCTATGAGTAGCTCTTTGGTCATCGGCTTCAAAATCAACTTTATTAGCTTTAGCTGTTAAACAGACTTTATAAATAATCTGATTAAGTTAATTATATATATTTTAGTGAATTTTTCAAGCTAGGATTTGCTACCTTGTAATCTAATCTGGGAATTGATGATACTCGGCGATTCGCGCCTTGAGAGGTAATGTTTCTCCCTCTACATTTATACTACCCCAGGAGAGTCCTCCCACAGAATCAATACCACTGGCTACTTGACAACCGCCCCTGAACGGTTACACTAAAACTATAGAGTGATTCGGAGAAAAAATATGTCATACTTCGATAACTGTTTTGACCACATTACTGATCCTGTCCAACAGAATTCTGTTCGTCAGCAATGGTTACAGATGGTTGACGGAGGTTTATCTGCTGCCGATGTTAGGATACTACTAGATAAATACCCAGATTTTAGGGTTGCTATTAGTCAGTGGATTTCCGCAACACCTGAAAGTCTCAGTTTTAGTTATGATACAATGGACAGGTTAAAAGAGTTTGTTGCTACTTTGCCTGAGTTTAAAGATGTATTTGATAAGTATGTTTCTGAACTTGTTTCTTGGGAGACGATCTACGGCAGGAAATTAAAAAACTTGCCACAATATTTCCTCAGTTTAAACAAGTGGCTAAACAGCGTATAGAACATACAGAAAGTCTTATGAGACTAAGAGAAGAATACCAACGAGAAATCCAGCAAGAAATAGAAAGAGAAATGTTCACAGAGAAGTCACCAAATTATTTTAGTTCTCTTTGATGATACTTTAGAGCCGTAGGTTGGGTTGAGCTATCATTATTGCTCCGGTATTACCCATCGGATCAAAAGGCGAAACCGAACAAAAATTGTGAAAATATTCCAGAAAGTGGTTGGGTTTCCTTGCGTCAACCCAACCTAGGAATCTCAATGCTGCTGCCACAGGAAAAATCTTCAGGTAGAACCTGAGAACGAGGTAATATTATATTACCTCCATTCAACCGAGAAATTAGAACCTACTAATCGCAGATAAACGATAGTGGGATATTTTTATTCGACCCAATATTGCCTAACTAATAGTTTTGTCCTCAGGAGTGAAAAAGGTCAATAAAGTTGAAGTTAGTCAAGTTTAATTAGCGGAATTAATCTGCTAATATTTGTCTTTTATTTACTTGTCAAAAAATCCTCATTAGAACTTGAAAATAAAGTTAGGTTAGCGGAATGTATTCGCTAACTATTTTTTCCTTATTTTTTAAGTTGATTAGATTAGGTAAACTCTTTCTCAGAAATCACCCAGGACGCAACTTGGAGCAATTGCTCAGAAAGAAAGTTGAGGGACTTTGTGTCCATGTTGCCGCTACAATGGCAAGTCATACGCTGCGTATACTGTTGCGTCAGCGTTTTGGTATTGATGTTCTCACCTTTGAGCAAACTCCTGTTCAACCCTTTGGGCAACTCACATAAGGCGTATCTTATCTTGAGTTATAAGCCAAGTCATCTGTTAGGGAGTCCGAGGTAAGCAGTAAGATTGAGATAGTCGAGTTACAAAAAAGATGGTACGAATTCTAGTAATTGATGATGATGGAGTAATTCAAACGTTCCTGAGACGAGCTTTGCAGAAGGAATACGAGGTTTTTGTTGCCAGTGATGGGAAAGAAGGATTAAAGCAAGCGGGGCAACTAAAACCGGCGATGATTATTTGTGATTGGATGATGCCGGGGATCGATGGGTTGGAAGTTTGCCGGCAAATTAAGCTTAATCCCCAACTGTCAACGACTTTTTTTATCCTCTTAACTTCTTTGGGATCGGTGGAGGATCGGGTGAAGGGATTGAATGCGGGGGCCGATGATTTTTTATGCAAACCGATCGAAATTAATGAGTTAAGAGCGCGTGTGCGAGCGGGAATGCGTTTGCATCAATTAAGTCACGATCTGCAAGCGCAAAAACAATTACTAGAAATGGAGTTAGCGGAGGCAGCGGACTATGTGCGATCGCTGTTGCCAGAACCTTTCATTTCTCCAAAACTTGCCATCGATTTTCGCTTCCTTCCTTCCCGTCGATTGGGGGGCGATGGCTTTGATTATTATTGGTTAGATAATGACCATTTGATGTTATATCTTTTAGATGTGGCGGGCCATGGATTGCGAGCGGCTTTACCTTCCCTTTCGGTAATTAATTTACTCCGTTCCCGTGGTTTAAGTCAGGTGAATTACTATGAACCTAATCAGGTTTTACATGGGTTAAATCAAGTTTATCAAATCAGTCCTAAGAATGATAAATATTTTACTATTTGGTACGGAATTTATGATCGGAAACAACAACAGTTAACCTATGCCAGCGCCGGTCATCCCCCAGCAGTTCTCCTGACTCAAAAACCTTTTGTCCAGATGATTGAAACCAGACTGAAAGCCCCCGGTTTTCCCATCGGGATGTTTCCAGAAGCGGAATATATTAATCAGGTTCAATCCTTGAATTTACCCAGTAGCCTCTATCTTTTTAGCGATGGAATTTACGAGATCGATTGTGCTGATGGTAGAATGTGGGGACTAGAAAACTTTATTCAATCTTTACGAAATTATCACGGTAATTCGGCTAAAAATCTCGATAATTTTATCGAGAAAATTCAAGCTTTACAATTTGATGGCAATTTTAAGGATGATCTTTCGATTATGCAGGTGGATTTTCGCTGATTAACTTCCTAAAATTTTTTGTTCTAATTCTTCTCGGTTATTAAAAATTTCAAAAACTCGCTCCATATCAGTCAATTCAAATAACATTTTGATCTGCTCATTAATCGAGCAGATCAATAGTTTACCCCCCGCAGAACGCACGGTTTTTAAGGATAAAACTAGCGCCCCTAAACCAGAACTATCCATAAAGGTGACATCCTTGAAATCAACGATAATAACCTCGGAACCTCCCTGCACGGCTTCGGCAATTTCTTGGCGAAATTCGCTGGCTTGGTTGCCATCTAAAATACCGGATGGTTGAATAACTTTGATGGAAGAACTCATAAAAAAAAGGAAAAATTAAATGTTTTCTACCTGATCACTGATAACTGCTCGCTGAAATCTGCTGACAGCAGCCAATCTTTAACTATTTTTAACATATTAGGGTCAAGAAAAGCGCAAAATTAAAAATAGGAATTTTTGAAACTGCATGGAAAGTTACGATGTCATCCTCATCGGTGCGGGGCATAATGGTTTAGTTTGTGCCGCCTATCTCCTCAAAGCCGGTTATCGCGTCCTCCTTCTCGAACAGCGTAGCGTACCGGGAGGAGCAGCTACCACAGAAGCGGTTATCCCAGATATAGCCCCCGATTTTAAGTTTAATCTCTGTGCGATCGATCACGAATTTATCTTTTTAGGACCAGTAATTGAGGAATTGGAGCTAAAACGCCACGGATTAGAGTATTTATTCTTCGATACTACCGTTTTCTGTCCCCATCCCCCTGGCCAATATTTTCTTTCCTATCGCTCTCTGGAAAAAACTCACGCCGCAATTGCCCAGTTTTGTCCGCGAGATGCCGATCGCTACCTTCAGTTTATCGACTATTGGGCCCAGTTGATGAATGCGATCAGTCCTTGGTTTAACGCTCCGCCTCAAGATTTGCTCAGAATCGCCCGCAATTATGACTCTAGTGCCTTAGCTAGTGTCTGGAAAGCGATCGGCTCGAAAAAGAAACTGCTCGACTTCATCCGCACGATGATTACTTCCCCCGAAGATGTCCTCAATGAATGGTTTGAGAGCGAATTTGTCAAAGCACCCCTGGCTCGTCTAGCGGCGGAAATTGGCGCTCCTCCCTCCCAAAAAGGCATTACCTCCGGGATGATGATGATGGCGATGCGTCACTCCCCCGGGGTGGCTCGCCCTCGTGGTGGTACGGGCGCACTAACGGAGGCTCTGGTGAAATGTGTTGTCAGTCTCGGTGGGGTGATTTTAACCGAGCAGAAAGTTAAACAGATTCTAACGGAGGAAGGACAAGCGATCGGGGTTAGGGTGGACTCTGGACGGGAATATCTGGCAAAAGCGGGTATTATCTCTAATATTGACGCTAGACGAGTTTTTTTACAGTTAGTCGCTCCCGCCGATGTGGATGCCGCCGATCCAGAATTGCGAGAAAGGGTAGAACGGCGAATTGTCAATAACAATGAAACAATTCTTAAAATTGATTGCGCCCTCGCGGAAGCGCCAAGGTTCGAGGCTTACGATCACAAAGAGGAGTATTTACAGGGAACGATTCTCATCGCCGATTCCGTGCGTCACGTTGAACAAGCCCACGCTTTAACGATTTTGGGGCAGATTCCCGATGAAAATCCCTCGATGTACCTAGATATACCCACTATTCTCGATCCGTCTATGGCTCCCCAGGGCAAGCACACCCTCTGGATCGAATTTTTTGCCCCCTATCAGATTGCCGGGGCCCAGGGAACGGGATTAAACGGCACGGGATGGACGGAAGAATTAAAAAATCGCGTGGCCGATCGAGTTCTTGATAAACTGGCCGATTATGCTCCCAATCTCAAATCTTCGATCATTGCCCGTCGGGTGGAAAGTCCGGCCGAATTAGCTAATCGTTTGGGTTCCTATAAAGGTAATTACTATCATCTTGATATGACCTTAGATCAGATGATTTTCCTGCGTCCTTTACCGGAAATAGCTAACTATAAAACCCCCATTAAAAACCTTTATTTAACTGGGGCAGGAACTCACCCCGGCGGCTCAATTTCGGGAATGCCAGGGCGTAATTGCGCTCAGGTTTTCCTGCGAGATAAAAGTACTTTTCTGCAAAGATTATTTAACTAGGGTTTGCTGAATAAATGTGAAATAAGTAGGTAGGCGTTAAAAGTTATCAGATCCCCCCGCCTATCGGCACCCCCCTTATCAAGGAGGGCAGGGGGGATCGAACCTAAAATCCATTTTTAATTTAATTATAACCAGCTACTTATGTACGATGAGAAGCATTATCATAACGGAAAATTAAATCACCTTTTTGATTGATATAGTGGTAAGAATATTTGCCTCGGTTTATGCTGATCTCTACTTCGACAAATTCTCGAATATAGAGCCGCGATCCGTCAATAAAGTTAATATTTCCTCTAATAAAACCGAGACTCTCTGTCCGTTTTTCTGTGTCAAGTTCAAAAGTTTGGATCATGGATGAGTTTGTGAGAAGTTTTCTAATTCTCTCAAAGTAAGTCTCAATCAACAAATTCAATCTCCTTAATGATGGCTATTTTTTGCTGTATTTTGTCAAGCATCCATGATTCTTCTAACCATTCATCAAAATCTTCACTGTGTTGTAATTGATCGTTGGTAAACAAATCAACAAACTGCTCTGTTGACCATTGATATTGAGTTTCAAATTGTTTTAAGCGAGCTTGAGTTTTTTGTAATCCGCTTTCTAAGTCCTGTAGCCGATTATTCAGATCGGTTTGAATCATTGCTTTAAGGGATTCTGGTTGACTAGAGCGCAGTTTAATCAGGTTTGTGGTGTTTGATTCTAGCGGTTGGTTTTGCATGGTGATTGTTGGTCTTATCAGGGTTAATTTTGACGGAGGAATTGAATATATTCGACCATTTCGGGAGGAAAGCGTTGGCTTAATTCCTCATCGGGAAGTTGGGACAGCATCCGAAAATAATTCTTTCTTACTGTTTGAATATTAGGGTGATTTTCGCCTAATGTAGCTATCAAAATAGCAATGGCTCTTTGATAGAGAGGTTCTGCTTCTGCGTATTTCCCTTGAGAATAATAAAGACTCGCCAGATTGTTGAGACTGGTCGCCACATCAGGATGCTCTTTTCCTAATAGCTTTTCCCGAATCGCCAGCGAGCGTAAAAAGAGAGGTTCGGCTTCTTCGTATTTCCCTTGATATTGATAAAGACTCGCCAGATTGTTGAGATTAGAAACAACACTAGGATTATTGCCACCAAATAACTCTTCATGGATTTTTAATCCTTGTAAAAATAGAGATTCTGCTTGAGCAAAATCGCCTTGATATTGATAAGCAATACCTAAATTGCTCAAAGCATTGGCTTCTGATGTTTTATCACCAATTTGTTGGGCAATTTCTAATTGTTTTTGAAAATATTCAATTGCTTGCTGATATTGTCCTAAGGATTGATAAGTAATCCCCAGATTTCCGAAAGCATTTGCTAGGGCCAGAATATCGCCGATCTCCTGAGCAATTGCTAATTGTTCTTGAAGATGTGCAATTGCTTCTTGATACTGCCCTAAAGACTGATAAGCCGCTCCCAAATTACCTAAAGTATTCGCCAGCGAATACCGATCATTGGTTTCTCTAATAATTACTAATTGTTGGTGAAGATATTGTATTGCTTCTCTATATTGACCCCAAGATTGATAAATCATTGCTAACCGGCTAAGAGCAAAAACCTCAGATTGTTTATCACCAATATCCTGAGCTTTTTTTAAGAGCTTTTGATAGATTTTAGGATCATGTTTTTTGGGTGCAATCTGATCAAAGTTTTCAAGATTTAACTCTGTTTCATAATTACTAGCCTGAGCCGAATTAGTTTGATTTTTATTAATCTGAATCATCATCATCCTCCAATAAATTTAAAACTTGCTCAAATTGTGATTCTGCGGATTGAATTGCCTGAATCCATTCTGATAATTCTTTAACTGTTATATTAACTTTGCCCTCCTGTTGACGTGCATTTCCCTTAAGTTTGTAGAAAGTTGCTTTCAATTTACATAGACTTTCAATGCCGTAATCAAGATTAGAAAGAGAAGTCGAAATAGACTTGTAACTCTCACTCGTTGTATCTAAGTTAGCAGGGTTTTGTTTAACCTGCTCCCCTACAGGCGGCTGTGGTCAGTTGAAGTTAAAAGTCGGATTATGAATTGTTCCTTGATTAACAATTCCAACATTTTTCATCATATTAATAACGTAAGGATTAGATTCATTTTCCTTAACCGCTTGTTCTGCAACTCTTCGCATTTCTGGATCTTCTAGTAAAGTCGCCATTACCTCAATCGTTTCAGGTAACAAAGCAGGATTTTGATTAGCCGATTCCAACTTTTTTAAAGTATCAGGAGACTTAGCTGCGATTAAATTATTCAGTTTTTCAAGGGAACCATCTAAGGCAAGCTCCCCCACACGGGCTAACGCTCCCCCCAAAATAATCGTGACTCCTGTAGCCAATAGCGTCAAAAGTTCCATGATACAACTCCCTGCGGTTCTTCCGTACTGAGTGTACTAAGATATTGAAATATACTGCCTCTTATTTTAACTCATTATAGCAATTAAATCACAGTATTGACCAAGCATTTAGGCATAACTTATCGCTGAAACGCTAGATTTCCCATGAACAGAGAAAATTATTAGATAGAGGGCTATCGACGAGATGAAGAGGGCGAGGGCACAAGGCTTGCGCCCCTACAGGACAGGGTTCATATATTCATCCTCTAATAACATTTCAATTACCTCTTTCTAAGGTTTCTCCTTAGCAATGCGCTCCCACCAATCCAGGAACATAACCAACATAGAGATTAGTCTCTATATCTCTTTCGATAATTGCTGTAAATAGTTTCATAAAGTACCTCGTCTTTTAGACTCTAATCATAGGGTAAAGATTGCTTCGGTAGGTTATTGGTTGATACAGTAAAGTTAATGCAGGTATCACTCTCTCCTCATTACATAATTATTAATAACAGAAATCTCACTCATACTAAGCACAGCTTCCTTAAGCTATTGCCCATTTAAACTGGGTGTGATAGTGTTATAAAATCAACTATAAAACTCGCTTGTATAGAAATATCTATATTAGATTTGGGCGCACGCAGTTCGACAAACTCACTGACCACGGTGCGCCCCTACCATTGGCGCGATAATATTATTGTAGGGGCGAATTGCATTCGCCCTCTTTTAATAACTTTTGCTACTTACCTATAGGTGAGAGAACGTCCCAAATATGAGATGCAACCTTTAGATAGGTCAGCAGTTTAACTCGCACAAATTTTTCACTGGGATTGTTGCTATACTGGTGGCTCTTGACAAAAGATCATGTTAATTATTTTTCTGATGAGGATTATTAGTCACCTTTTCATGTACTATGGGTCTATGGCAATATTTTTGAAGGATCACGATCGATGCAATCCCTAAGACTCAGAGTTAAAACTGCTTGGAGAAGTAAAAAAGCAAGGATGATTATATCGTTCCTATTGCTTTTTATCTTGATGCCAATTTTTCTTTATGCTTGTTTTAGTGATCTTCCTAACCAATCATCGGAGCGACGTCAAGGAACCCTTTTGGTTTGGTATCCAGAAGAGGGCAATTTAACTGAAGTACTAGGTCTCGGTTTGCAAGAGTTTGAAAAATTAAATCCGCAGGTGACAATTCTTGAACAAGCTATTCCTATCGATGAGATAACCGAGCGATTTTTTAAACAATCTCAAAGCGGATTGGGTGCGAGTGTTATTCTAATTTTTTCGAGAAATATACCCAGATTAGTATCTGAAGGATTACTGGGGGAAATTGACCGAAAAAATCTAGATTTATCTATCTATAATCCCCCAACCCTAAAACAAGTTAGCTATCAAGGAAAAATCTATGGCATTCCCTTAGGTTCTCGTACTCGTGTACTGTGTTACAATCAAAAAAAATTACAAGTTAGTACCGATCCGCTGCTGAAGCAACCTCCCACCAGTTTAGAGGGATTAGTGGAAAGTGCGCGCAAAGGTTATTCTGTGGGGATAGTTTCCTCTTTTGAAGATACTTTTTGGGGAATGGCAATTTTTGGCAGCTATTTGTGGGATGATCAGGGTAGGCTGCAACCTCGCTTGGATGGTTGGGCAAAATGGCTAGAATGGCTAAAATTTGCCTCGTCACAGCCTAATTTTATCCTCAATCGTCAACGGGAATTACTTCATGAGGCCTTTGCTAGAGGTCGCTTGACCTATTATGTGTGTAATTCTATTGAAATTGCCGATTTAAAAAACAGCCTCCAAGATGATCTCAGAGTCGCTTTACTTCCCCAAGACACTCAAGGTAAAGCAGCACCAATTCTCTATACACGGGTGATGGTATTTAATCGTAATAATAGTGATAATGAAAATAGGTTGGGATTAGCTTTAGGAAAATTTCTCACTAATCCCGAACAACAATTGCAAGCAATCGTCCAAACAGAAAGTTTTATTCCCACTAATCGACGGGTGCAGATCGAAGGAAATTTACTACCGATCGAATCAGTATTATTACAACAATCTCACAATGCCGTGGCAGTTCCTCTGGATGATTGGGAAAAGTTGAATAAAATTTTAGAAGGGGGAGAATTTTGGTATGAAAGAGCGATCGCTGGTGAAATATCCTCCTCAACAGCAGCCCACCAACTGACACTTTATATTCAATCAGGTCTTGATCAGGAAGTCGGGAAAATAAATTAATATGAATAACAATATCCCCTCTCTTTCGGAAATAATTGCTAACCAATTATTATTTTTAGGACGTAGAAATGTTCAAAATCAATTAATGATTATTTTTCTTTGTTTAATTCTTGCTTGGTTATTGTCAAAATGGTTATGGTCTTACTTAGAAAAAAGATTTCCTCACGTCATCACTTTTATCCATAGTGATAAAAAATTAACCCTCCGTCAATATTTTGCTATCCTGATAGAGTTTCTTGATTTTCCAGTTATTAGTATAATTTTACTTGATTTAAATTATCTAATTTTTTTCAGTCAAAATTGGACAAGGGGAATGATTAGTTTATCTATAAAACTCCTGTGGTTTTATTTAGTTTATCGTGGTTTACTAGCTGGACTATACGCCAAGTTTTCCGTCAATACAATTAAGTATTATCATTTCCGGCTTTTGGCACCTTTATTCGTGTTATTTCTCCTGAGGATCATGATTGGTTTCTACAATAATATTCAGGAAATCGCCAAAATATCTCCTTTCAATTTATTCAATAGTCCGATCACATTGGGAAGCATATTTATTTTGATAATAGCTCCCTATTTTTTAGTAATTGTTGTTGATCTTATAGAGACTATAATTTTGAGTATTGCTAATTTAAATCAGCAAGCTAATCGTGGTGAAATTGAAGCAACTTTACTGTTAGGACGTTATTTTTTTATTGTCTTAGGTTTTATTATTATCTTGGGTTATGTGGGAGTTAATGCAACGGCAATAGCGGCAATTACTGGCGGTTTATCGGTGGGTATTGGTTTCGGTATGCAGCAAGTGGTCAGTAATTTTATTAGCGGTATTTTACTATTATTTGAAAAAGTTCTCAAACCCGGTGACATCATTAATATTGAAGGGCAAACTTCTCAGGTAAAAAAGCTAGGTATTCGAGCGACAACAGTGCAAATCCTCACGGATAATTCCGAAAAAATTATCCCCAATCAAAAGTTTTTTACTGAGGATGTCACCACCTACACGGGTAGTGATAACTTGATTTATTGTTCAATTGTTATTGGAGTTGGTTATCATTCTAACGCAGAACAGGTGATGAATTTATTACTAGACATTGCGGATCAACATCCCAACATACTTAAAAACCCGCAGCCAGTAGCCTTTTTTATTAATTTTGGTGATTCTAGTTTAAACTTTGAATTAAAGTTCTGGTTGGATGATGTTAACGGGAAAAAACGAGTAATTAGTGATGTTAATTGTGTTATTCTTGATAGGTTTACTCAACAGGATATCGAGATTCCCTTTCCGCAGCAAGATATTCATATTCGCAATAATTAGCAATTTAAGTAGTCGTGCAAAATTAATTTATTGGTTAAAAAGCTTTATCAAAATGTCTAGTTAATTTTGCTTAGGTACTTATCTTGGTCAAAAACCTTATCTGATTATTTTTATCTCCAGTAAGGATTCAGGTCATACAAAAAGCAGTCAACCCCTTGCTGTGCTGAAAGCCTTAATTTTCGTGCTTATTGAGAATAAAACTGTTAGTTTAGCGAGTTCTGAGATTTTAGAAGCCGCTCTGTGACTGCATTTGAGACACCTGAATCCTTACTATCTCCAAATATATCACTTTCACTTATTAAATTTATGTATTTATCGTTTTTTTGTTAATAACCAGTGTCTTGACAAAAAAACAATTATAATATAAAATCCATACCAGATGATATTTTCAGAAAATACTCAATAATCCAGAATCAAAATCGCCTAGATTAATCTATCGAGGTTTTGCTCATGCTTTTTGGTTATACTTTGCTTGGCACTTTATCGATTTTTGTCGAACTTAGACATCAATCGCCGTGCGAATTTTTTCCCTTAATTGCTGTCATCTACCCCAACTAGAAATTCCATGATTATCACCAGTTTACAAAATCGTTTTCCCAGAAATAATCCCACCCGTCGGCTGCGAGCTTTTCTCCTAGGTCTTTTCGCTGCAGCTATGACCGCCTTACCACTAAAAGCCGCCGAAGAAGTTGAATTTGTCTATACTCCCCTCGTCTTTTCTCTATCGGTAGCATCCCTAGAAACCTTTGCTAAAGAAGGCAAAATCGATGCTAATTTAAAACAATTTTTAGCTAGAGTAACTCCCGAAGCAAGAGAGCAGTTTCGTGAAGCTTTATTAACAAAAATTGACATCGATCCTGTTTTACTATCTCGTTTTTTTAATAGTGTGATGGGTGCTGATATGCTCTCTCGTTTGGGTAAAAGCATCACCATTCAAGGGGGAATTAATGGTAAATATGCTCTGCGGGGTGCGATTGTTAGTGCCGCTTTTGAGCCGGGGGGATTAACCCTTTTAAACATCCTGAAAAAATTGCCCAATCATATCCAGTTACAGGGGGAAGAAATCCTTGGATTAGCTAAAGCTCTTGATTATGCCATTTATGTATCTGAATTATTTACCAAAGATATGCGCCTCTGGGCAGCCGAGGAAGCGGCTGCCGTTAAACCAGCGATTAATTATGCCAGTTTGCCCGATTTGCGTCAGCGCGGTAGCTTTCAGGTAAAAAAAGAAGTTTGGAACCTAACCGATAGCAGTCGCAATCGCAGTTTATATGTGGATGTTTATATCCCGCAAACTTTCCGAGACGGTAAAACACCTGTAATTATTTTTTCCCACGGATTAGCCTCGCGACCAGAAGATTATGCCCAAGCAATTGAACATCTAGCTTCCTACGGATTTTTAGTAGCAGCACCGCAACACCCCGGCAGTGATATCGAATACATGCAAGGAATGTTAGCAGGGTATTATCGCAATATTTTTGATCGAGATGAATTTATTAACCGACCCAAAGATATTAGCTTTGTCATTGATGAATTAGCAAGACGTAATGATAGTCAATTTCAAGGTAAACTTAACCTAACTAATGTGGGAGTAGCTGGTCATTCCTTCGGAGGTTATACTGCCATTGCTATTGCTGGTGCGTCAATCGATTTTGATAATCTTGCTAAAGATTGTAACCGTTCTTATTCTGGGATTAATATCTCGATTTTCCTGGAATGTCGCGCACTAGAATTGCCTAGACAGGTCTATAATTTTCGCGATGAACGAGTCGCAGCTGTTTTTGCAGCTAATCCCGTTAACCGCAGTATTTTTGGGGAAAAAGGTTTAAGCAAAATCTCAATTCCTGTCCTCTTGGGTTCCGGAAGTTATGACCCGGCAGCTAATCCGATTTTTGAACAGGCCATTTCTTTTACTTGGTTAAAAACGCCAGATAAATATCTGGCTATGGTGGAGGGACAAGCTCATGTAAATTTTACGGAATTGGATGCAGGAATGCAAAAAACCCTAGAGTCTGTGGTCGATATCACTCTACCAAATCAAAATCTAATCGAGGATTATACTGGAGCTTTATTGGTCTCTTTTTTTGAAGTTTATATTGCTAATAATGAAAAGTTTCGTCCTTTTCTTTTGTCTAGCTATGCAGAATATCTCAGTCAGGGACAAAAGTTTAAATTAGACTTTATTACTGCCGCTTCTGACGAGAAATTATCTCAATTGATTGAGAAACTGCGAGTACATAGGCAATAGACACTCTTGCAATAGTAAAACGGAGGATGCGTTTTTTTGGCTGCTACTCGTCTTTTATCTTTTGTAGCAGCTTTTTTTGCTTAATCCCATAGGTAGCAACTTAGGTTATCTAAAGGAACACCTATTCGATTACCCTGCCCATCGGTAATACACCTTTCCTTTAATTTCATTTGAGAACAACTGCCTTAGTTAATTTTCGTTCTAATTATAACTCAGGTGTTAACGCTTAACCATGTTGATCTATCCTTCTGGAAAAAAACCCTTCAGGCTTTGGGAACTCTCACTCGTTCTAATTTCCTCGAAACTATTCCCAACTTAGCGCCTTTAATCCTTTATTGGGGAGGGGAGGTCGCCTTAAGAGAAGTGTATCAGGGAATTAGGGATGTTAGTCAGTGGTGGCGGTGATTCTTGTTCTATGAATTAGCCTCTACCTTACCCAATTGAATCAGCAGTCTGCTCCCCAGTGCCTTCAGCAAGCGCAGAAATCCAATAAAATAGTAAATAGGTGACATCAGGAGAAAATTATCTATGGCAACTACATCCGAAGACGTATGGCGACTCTTAGCCGAATTAGCCACTGCTCAAGCTGAATTAACTGCTGCTCAAGCTGAATTAACTGCTGCTCAAAAAGAAACTGACAAACAACTGAAGGGGACTGACCTACTATTGAAGGAAGTTAGTCAACAACAGAAGGAAAACGCCCAACAACAGAAGAAAACCGACCGACAACTCAGAGAATTAGGTAAACAAATTGGGGGACTCGGTGCCAAATTCGGCAGCTTTACCGAAGGACTTGCCCTTCCCTCAATGGAAACGATTCTCAGACAACGCTTTGGT